>Ga0209489_103460_pt1 | contig 30741 bp, 10 predicted proteins | sample SiratrowhiteBW_FD_187527 | JGI IMG/M metagenome (GOLD analysis project Ga0209489, IMG submission 187527) | Root nodule microbial communities of legume samples collected from California, USA - Siratro white BW (SPAdes) (version 2) | ecosystem: Host-associated > Plants > Roots > Nodule | place...
ATCTTTTATCATTGAGATTCAGAAAAGGTTTTCTATTAACTAAACTGTTTTCAGTGTTTTAAATTGACAAAAATCTTTTAAAGTTCAATTCACCCCCCCTCTTGAACTCAGCCAAATATATTTTCAAAAGTGATCAAATCTTTATGTTTTGGTTAATTTCAAATTAATGATTATTTTATTACAATTAATCGTATGATAGATTTGTAATCACTAAAGTGATCGAATCTTTATGTTTTATTGTAATTTCAAATTAATGATAAATTTTTATTTCAATTACCCATAGAATGGATGCTAAATTATAAATAATTGATTTATATGGGTTAATTGAAGTTCATTATTATAAGGCATGTATGGATTGCCCAAAGGTTGATTAGTTGTTCTTATAATTAATGGACATGATTGTTGGTAGTGAGTATGCATTATTAGTTTTACTTATATATCCAAAGATAATAAGTTTTACTAATTAGTGTATATATCTTACCAAATAATGTTAATATTATAGCATCATTATGTTTTGCGTATTAATGTATCACGCAAAGGAGAACATTGGTATGCATATAATGTTTGTTTATTGTTGGAATCTGTTTAATGTATAACTCAAAGTATAAGTGATAAGCATGTGTTAATGGCAATATTTGTTCCTGTATCTTTATGTTCGCAAGCTATGTTTGTTCTAATATTGAATGGGTTAAGTTTTTTCTAATTGGAGCGAACAAGTCCAATTTCACATAGGTGTGTTGGATTTGATATAGTTCTTAATGTTGAGAAACTTGCTGCTATTAATGATGCTAGTAGCAATAAAGAGAAAACTCATTATAAAGCTTAGGAAAGGTCAAACAGACTTAGTTTGATGTTTATGTGAATGAGCATAGTAAGTAATATTAAGTCAGCTCTTCTCAAAACTGAGAGTTTAAGAGAATTTACAAAAATTTGTGGAAGAGCACTCCCAAACTGCTGATAAGTCTCTTGTTGGGAATTAATGAATACTTTAACCACCACGAAATTTGATGGTTTTCGTATTATGCATGAACATGTCATTGAGATGATAAATATATTGCAGCAAGACTTAAGTCTCCTAGAATGACAATGGATGAAAATTTCTCGTATAGTTCATTTTGAACTCATTACCGTCTAAGTATGATCCTTTCCAAATGAAAGATAAATGGAATGTGCATGAATTGCATAGTATGTTAGTTTAGGAAGAGATCAGACTTAAGAACTTAGAAAACCACTCCATTCATTACGGGGAATAATTAAGAAACTGGATTTCATTTGGACTTGTTGGATACTTTTTATGTACCTAGTATTTTAGGAATTTAGTTTCCATTATTTAAACTTCATGTTGTTGGATACTCCTTTAAGTTCGAGAATGGTTGTTTCAGTTTATATAAGAGTACTTGTATGATTGGATCTGGTATACTTTCTAATGGTTCATATAAATCTTGATAATTTATATGTTGAAACTCTTATGACTATACATCTTAATGTTGGCACTAAACGTGGTTTAGTGAATGAGTGTTCAGCTTACTTGTGACATAAGCATTTAGGACATATTTCCAAAGAAAGGATGGAAAGATTAGTAAAGAATGAAATTCTTCCGAATTTAGATTTTATTGATCTGAATGTATGTGTGGATTGTATTAACGACAAACAAACCAAATACACAAAGAAAGGAGCCATAAGAAGTAGCCAGCTTCTTGAAATTATACACATCGATATATGTGGTCCTTTTGATGTAAATTCTTTCAATAAAGAGAAGTATTTTATCACCTTTACTGATGATTTTTCATGTTACGGACATGTCTATTTACTGCACGAGAAATCTCAAGCAGTGAATCCCTTGGAAATTTATATAAATGAAGTGGAAAGGCAATTAGACAGAAAGGTGAAAGTTGTCAGATCAGATAGATATGGTAAGTACTATGGAAGATATCATAAAAGTGGTCAACATCTTGGTTTGTTTGCTAAGTTCCTTGAGAAACGTGGTATTTGTGCTCAATACACAATGGCTGGTACACCACAACAAAATGGTGTGTCAGAAAGGCGTAATCGAACCTTAATGGATATGGTGAGGAGCATGTTAAGTAATTCATCTTTACCTGTATCGTTATGGATGTATGCTTTAAAAACTGCCATGTATATGTTGAATAGGGTTCCTAGTAAGGCAGTTCAAAAGATACCTTTTGAATTGTGGACAAGAAGGAAACCCAATTTGAGACACCTGCATGTTTATGGTTGTCAGGCAGAAATTAGAATATACAATCCTCATGAAAAGAAACTAGATGTAAGAACGATTAGTGGATATTTCATTGGTTATCCAGAAAAATCAAAAGGGTGTATATTTTACTGTCCTACCTATAGTACAAGGATGTTGAAACTGGAAATGCTCGGTTCATTGAGAATGGTGAAACCAGTGGGAGTGAAGCTTCACGAAATGTGGAGATTAAGGAAGTTAGAGTACAAGTTCCTTTAATTAGTACTTCTACTTTAAGAATTGTTGTTCCTCATGTTGATGAAGCACACAACGATCAAGAAGAACAAATTAATGATCCCGAAGTCAAAAATGAACCTGTAGTAGAACAACCACAAGAAATAGTATTAAGAAAATCTCAAAGAGAGAAGAAATATGCTATTTCGGATGATTATGTGGTTTATTTAGAAGAGTCAAAAAATGACTTAATATTAATAATGATCCAATTTCATTTTCAGAAGCCATGAATGATGATAATTCTGATAAATGGTTAGATGCCATGAAAGATGAGCTTAATTCAATGACACAAAATTGTGTATGGGACCTTGTGGAATTTCCAGAAGGATGTAAGAGAGTTGGTTGTAAATGGGTCTTTAAGACTAAACGTGACTCTCATGGCAATATCGAATGTTACAAGGCTAGATTGGTTGTCAAAGGTTTTACTCAAAAGGATGACATTGATTATAAGGAAACATTTTCGCCTGTTTCTAAGAAAGATTCTTTCAGAATCATCATGGCATTGGTAGCTCATTATGATCTTGAGTTGTACCAAATGGATGTTAAAACTGCTTTTCTGAATGGGGATTTAGAAGAGGATGTTTATATGGACCAACCAGTAGGGTTCATTGAAGAAGGAAAGGAACACATGGTGTGTAAACTTAAGAAGTCAATATACGGACTTAAACAGGCTTCCAGGCAATGGTATCTTAAGTTCAATGATACTATTACGTCCTTTGGATTTAAGGAAAACATTGTTGATCGATGTATATATCTGAAGGTTAGTGGGAGCAAGTTTATATTTCTGATTCTGTATGTTGATGATATCTTGCTTGCAACTAATGATCTTGGTCTATTAAGTGAGACTAAGAAGTTTCTCTCTAATAGCTTTGAAATGAAAGATATGGGCGAGGCATACTATGTGATAGGAATAGAAATATTCGTGATAGATCACAAGGATTGTTGGGTTTGTCTCAGAAAGCATATATTAATAAAGTTTTAGAGAGGTTCAGAATGGATAAATGTTCAACATCTCCCGTTCCAATATAGAAAGGAGATAAATTTAGTCTCATGCAATGTCCAAAGAATGAGTTGGAACGGAAACAGATGGAGAATATTCCTTATGTGCCTATTGTTGGGAGTTGATGTATGCTCAAACATGTACGAGGCCAAATATTAGTTTTGCAATTGGTATGCTTGGTAGATACCAGAGTAATCCAGGATTGGATCATTGGAAAGTTGCAAAGAAAGTCTTAAGATACTTACAAGAAACAAAGAAACACATGCTTACTTATAAGAGGTCTGATCACCTTTAGGTGATTGGATATACAGATTCAGATTTTGTCGGTTGTATAGATACCAGAAAGTCTACATTTGGCTATGTGTATCTTTTAGCCGGAGGAGCGATTTCATGGAAAAGTGCGAAGCAGTCAGTCATTGCTGCGTCCACAATGGAAGCTGAATTTGTGGAATGCTTTGAGGCCACAGTTCAGGCTAACTAACTACAGAATTTTATTTCAGGACTTGGTGTTGTTGACAGTATTGCCAAGCTGCTGAAAATTTATTGTGATAATTCTGCAACAGTCTTCTTTTCTAAAAACGACAAGTATTTCAAAGGTGTTAAACATATGGAATTGAAATACTTTGGTGTTAAAGAAGAAGTTCAGCAACGTAGTGTTGATAGAACATGTTAGCACTGAGCTTATGATTGTTGACCCTTTAACAAAAGGGTTACCGCCCAAAGTATTTACTGGCCATGTAAAGAATATGGGCATTATGTGTACTAGTGAATGTTAAATGTTTATTAATGACTATTTAACACTCTGAGCTCATTATTGTTCAAGTTTTTGAAATATATGTTTTCTACTTTATGAATATGCATGCAAATTATGATTATGATGTAGAAAACAAATTATGTTATTGATGATGAAAGATGACATTATGTTTGAACCTATTATGGACTTCTCATTATGAGGTCATATTAAAGAGAAGGACAATACAGTAGTACATGGAAGGAAATGTGTCTATTGAATGACATGTAACCACCATGACTCTTATTATTCCTATATCTTTAAGTATGACGAATGATGGAACCAATTTATTGAAGGTCCTTTAATGCGTATTATGATTTATTAAATCATGAAGTATTATGGGATCACATGAGTCAAGTGGGAGAATGTTAGAAAATAAATAAATTATTCCATAACTAATGTGACTCATGTGAAATATCATTATGAGCCTGTAGATTTAATAAAATAAAAGGACGTATTGGTAATTATGAGAAGTTATTTATTTCATAATTATATGATGGTAACTAACTTGATGGGATTCAGTTACAAATATTATTGATAATAACCAAATTAATGGAAATTGGTCATTATTTTATAATAACTAATGGTAACCAATTTGATGGACATTAGTTATATAAAAATATAGGATTTTGTCTCTGCAGTATGAGAGTTCTACACAATATACCATCAATAAAGTGTGTAGAATAAAAGTGACTGAAAGAGATAGATTGAGATAAGGAGATTGAAGTACAATTAATTGGATCTCTCATTGATCAAGGTAAGTCTCGCTTACTATCTTATATTATGTGAGAATCATAAATTCTAAGATTCTGTAGAATATTTATGATTTATTGTTTCTATGTTTAAACTTACAACATCTTCCTATGTGGTATAAGATATATTAAAGATATCAGGTAATAAAGATGGTCTAAATTACTCACAATTTAAAAAATGTGGTTTAAAATACTTTAATACCATCAACACTACAATACAATCATTTAATACTTAAATAAATTATTTTTTATATTATTATATAATACTTATTAGAAAAAACAATTTTAAATAAATTGTGGTGTCGAAAGATAATTTTCTTTTTCTATATACTTTGAATCAAAAGCAAATAAGCTAACAATTAAAAACTATGTTTATCACTTTTCAGGTAATGGTTTTTGAACCTGTGACATATCAATATGACTTGAAGTGAAAAATAGTGTAGTATAAAGAGAATTTTATAAGACTCATATAATAGTGTAGTGTGGACATGAATGAAGTGTGAAATATCCAAAATAAGCTTCTCGTACTCATAATAGTAATTATTCATTACAACGTATTGCAAATTTGACATAGTAGCGTAATAGGAACATAATCTATTTTAGATGTTGAAGCAGATTAAGCGCTTAAGGGTGAGTAGGGTGATGAAAGCTTTTTTGGGTAAGTATGAATAATGGAACAGTAATGAGAATGGCCTCTAGCAATGTGCCTGGAGAAAGGATAAGAGGGATAATTACTTTGCATAGTGTATGTATGTTTGTGTTGTTCGCCTTAGGTGTTATTATGCAGGTTGATAAATATGCATACCAAATTGTCGGTAACCTATTGCAACATCAACAACGGATTTAGATGCGGCTCAACTAGGAGGAGAATATGTGTAATGAAGGACAAGGAATCAGGCTGATGCCACTTTGGTGGTGAAGGATGTGATGAAAGCAACAAAGGCCAAGGTAGTTAAAATAAACTATTGCAAAAGGCTCGATCAAGGATAGTATAGAGATGTTGGTTTAAATATGGATTGGATAATATTTTGTAAAATGTCTGTTTAAATAGGGATTGGATGATATTGGAAGTCCTATAGGGTATAGCTGTTATGAATTTGAGAGTAGTAGACATTATGCTCTTTGTCTGCGGTTTAATTTGGTTGTTCAGCCTTTGGTTGTTCAGCCTTTGGTGTACACATCAAGAAGAAATCAATACTGGTTATATACACAAGAAGTCAAGACAATTGAAGTTGAGGTAAAAAAACAATTTTGAAGCCTAAACCATTCACTGGATGATTTGCCAAAGTAACTCCCCTTGTGGGTATGCTACTGGAGATATTTTGAAAAACAGAAATAGGGTATGGACTAATTAAATTATAAGCTCTATATGTATAGGTTACAGCAAAGTTTGTACATGCAGAGTATGATTAAGAATGATAGAAATTACAGAATAAATCTTCTGAATAATGAATTTAGCTATCATATTAAATTATTGAGAGTCAAAATCCAATAGAAGAGTCACATACCTGAATCCATGGATGAAGATAGAATACTCAATATGGTTATGATCCTCCTTAACCAAAATCTTTCTTATTTCTCTTGCTGGACTTTAGAGTGATTCTTTTAATGAGGTAAGAGACCACAAAGTTTGTGATGTTGGTATATTGGGGACCAACCTTTTACCTCCCTTTTATTATGTTAACCTCTCAAAAAATGATTCCCATTAAACCAATTATCCCGAGAAATTAGGGGTTGTCATTAAAACTATCTTAATGACTCATTAAAACTATCTTAATGACAAATGATTTCGAATGTTAAGAAAATTAACCGTTAATATGATTATATATCAATAAATATATAGCCCACAATTAGACTAAGGAAATATAATTTCCTAACAATCTCCTACTTGGGCTATATATATTGTCTTGAAATAATCATATCACAAAATAAATCATAAGTGCACATATCGAATGTTATTTGTCCTTATCTACTTAAACAATTTGGTCTATCTCATATACCAATAATCAAATTATCGCAACTTTCATCACATTAAATTCGCAACTAAACCACGATGATTACCATAATGATATACTCAACGACATAGATCAAGTTTGAATGAATAACATGAAAATCACATGAAATTTGATCTCATGCTTGTCTATTTCCAACTGGTCCAACTTTAAAATCTTCACTAAGATCTACCCAAAATTTGCAATATTGACATTGCAAACAACATAATGTAAATCATCATCCTTTATTCTGTAAAAAATTAAATAATATAATGTCTAACATAAAACATATAAAGTATACAAAATAATCCCACTAAACCAAATTATCATCAACAGTGACACTCATATGAGCAATATGCTCATGAAAGACTTTGGGGATCAATCCTTCGGTTAATCGGTTTGCTAGCATAAATTTTGTTCTTATATGTTCTATAGGAATCTATTTTTCTTGAACTTTCTCCTTAACAACGAAAAACTTAACATCAATATGTTTTAACTTTATTGAGCTCTTGTTGTTGTTGGAGTAAAGCACTATTGAATTATTGTCACAATAAATCTTCAATGGCTTTTCAATGCCATCTACCACACGAAGCTTGGTGACAAAGTTTCGTAACCATATACCATGGTTAAATGCCTCATAGCAAGCAACAACTTTGCTGCCATTGTCGAAGAGGCCACAAGAGTTTTTTTAGCAAACTTCCATGAAATAGCTCCTCTAGCCAACATGAAGACGTGGCATGATGTAGAGCGCTTACTATCTCGGCATCCCGCAAAATCAGAGTCAGAGAATCCAATGATCTTTAAAATTTCTGATCTCTTATAAGTGAGCTTGTAATCTCTTGTTCTCTTCAAATAATGCATCACATGCTTAGCTGCTGTCCAAGATCCATGCCTGGATTGCTCAAGTATCTGCCTAGAACTCCCACTATAAAAGCTATATCAGGACATGTGCAGACTTGAGCATACGTTAAGCTCCCTATTGTTGATGCATAAGGTTTATAATTCATTATTGTCCTTTCAAGATGATTTTGGAACACTGTTTGAGACTAAACTTGTCTTCTTTAGCCACGGTTGTGTCGACATACAAGATTAGGAATACATATTTACTCCCACTGAACTTGTAGTATACACAATCATCAACAATATTTACCTCAAAGCCATATGAGGTAATAACCTGATGGATTAATGTGATGATTGATCTCATTTCTTTATTTTAGCCTTATTATCATTTCCTTCAATAACAATGGGTTTGTCCCACCGAAGAGTTACGTCCAAATCTATACAACCAAGGACAATGTCTACGGTATCTTTCCAAACTTTGAAGTTTGTTCCATTTAGAATAGGGATGCTGCTAACTTGAGCAGAAACATTGGTAGTTAAAGCAACAACAATTGTATCCATCAAATAATTGTTAGCAAGAATAATGGGAAAATCCATACTGAGATACCTAGAACAACATTAATTTTCAATCTTTGGATAGAAAAATTAACTGTAAGTGGTACTATCATTGCAGTAATCAAATATTGTCAAAAAAATCCTGTCAAACATTAAGCCTTTCTTTGGACCGACTCAATGTTCACATGGAAACTTGAGAATTTGCAACCTATTTATTACTGCATATATTTTTTAACAATTAGCCAAACAATAATCTTCCTTTGGGCCGATTAATGCTCACATAATAAATAAATATATAAACTGAAGGTTAAATGTTTATTATTTGGCCAAACAATAAACTTCCTTTGGGTTGTTTACTATTCGCATAAATAATAAGCATCATATTAGCCAAACAATAATCTTCCTTTGGGCCGATTAGTGCTCACATAATAAATAAATATATAAATTGAAGGTTCAATGTTTATTATTTGGCCAAACAATAAACTTCCTTTGGGTCGTTTATTAGTCGCATAAATAATAAGCATCATATGAAAAAAAATTGCATATGAGCAGCGGATATTACAATGGAAATAAAGACCTGGATCTCGTATTCAAGGTAAAAAAATATTACATATGCTTTTCAAGGCAATTAACCAGCAGCATTATTATGTATATCATACCAGCAATTCATATGAATTACCAAAATTGCAACACATAGGAACCAAGGCCATAATACTATAAAACTGAATTATATAAGATAAGACGAAAGGCGCAAACATCAAACAGAATTATGTGTGTTTATTCTTTAATTCCAAACTGGTATAACAACAACATAATTCCATACAATGATAAAACTTTATTTCCAATAATTTAACATAAATGAGGCTCTGATACCACTTGATAGAAATTACAGAATACATCTTATGAATAATTAATTCATCATATTAAATTATTGAGAGTCAAAATCCAATAGAAGAGTCACATACCTGAATCATTAGATAAAGATAGAATACTCGATATGGTTATGATCTTCCTCAACCAAAATCTTCTTTATTCGTCTTACTGGACTTTAGAGTGATTCTTTCGACTGGGTAAGAGACCACAGAGTTTGTGATTTTGGTATATTGGAGACCAACCTTTTACCTCCCTTTTATTATGTTAACCTCTGAGAAAATCATTCTCGGGTGTCATTAAAACTATACTATCTTAATGACGAACGATTTCGAACGTTACAAGAATCACCAACTAATATGATTATATATCAATAAATATATAGCCCACAATTAGACTAAGGAAATATAATTTCCTAACAAAGAAGTTTTAGGAAGGAATATAGTATACCTATAGGAATATATATTATGTGTCTAATATTAAAAGTCGATTATTTTTCACACATGAGAATACCAATATTTTAATTTTCTTCTAAAAAAGAGAGAGAAAAATAAACTTTTGGAAAATAAACTTTTACTTTTATGGATATATGTTTATGCTCTCTTGTTCTATTGTTTTAAGTGCAATACATAATTTTATAATAGATTCTTCAAATCTTCAAATTCATTTTTCTATTTATAACAAGAAAGGCACACTAATTAAAAGAACTTATGGTTTTTTAGCTTAATGCTAAAAAATTCTTCCTGTTTAAAATCAGATCTTTCTAATCCTTTATTTCAATTCCTTCAAGTTACATAATTGTTGCTACTATCCATAGGATAGTGGCTAGGTGAGGAACCGTGACCAATGATTTTTCTTTTTTACTTTCATCATTCATCATTTTAAAAAGATTTTCACTTTAGGTATTTTTCTTTACATAGATGCATACTTACCTTTTTGACCAAACTACATATGAAGCTAAAATATTATCAACTTCAATAGTCACTCCAAACAATCTATGCTTTTCTTGAAAATTAAGTGATTCTAATCTAAGAGACTTTTTATTTTTAGAAACATTAAGTGACAAGTCTTTCTTTTGATCTGCCTTAAAATTCTATTAGCTTCATCTATCTTTATCTTATTTCTTGATGCTACAACAAAAATGCTTGAAGACAAATAAAATGCAAAATCCACAATATGTGAAGACTTATAATGGGTGAGTATATTTTTATTCAGAGTATTTAATCTTAATTTTTTTTATACTGTAATTGAAAATAAATTCATTATTTTAACTAACATTTACCTAATTGAAATTATTAAATAGACATTAATTAAGATTATTGATTAAACTTGAATTTTAAATATGTTTTCTTATATTTATGATTTATTGCTCTATTACTCTATTTTTTTATAAAAAGTTCATAATTTAATATATAAGACTCTTCAAATTTTTATATATCTATTTATAAAAATTATGATATAATTACCATTAAAAACAATCATCCAAATTCCTATTAAACAAAAACATACATCCTTTAAAAGAACTTATAATGTTTTAGTTTAATGCTAATAATATTTCGTAGAAGAGAGACAAGAATTTGCAATCTTTTAAATATTTTTGTTGTATATATTATGTAAAAAGTTAGAACACCACAAATGTTAGATTTAGAATTATAATGTTCTTTTCTTGATAAAAAAAATTAAAAATACTTGAAAAAAAAAATTGCATTTCGTAGAAGTAAACTAATTTGCGTGAGTTGGCTTGAAACCTCATCTTTACAAGAAGCAGCTTCCTTGTGGTGTAAAAGTTTTGACCAATAAAGGCACCCAACAAACACGAATTTCGTGGAAATGATATTTGTGCAGGACTTGATCTGAGAATATGAAAGTAAACCTACCCCTCAATAAAATTTATTATTCCAAATTATTTTCTTTTAACTCTCGATAATGAATTTCCAAATAGACTTTTTTATCTTTATATTAAAATAACATGTTGGCTTAAACAGTGTGCAGGCTTTAGAGTAATTTTTCGTTTATTATTTATTCTTTATAGTATAAATGATCACAGGAAGGAAAGAGCATAACCCCGAAGAGGAATCATAGGAACAATAATATATTATAAAAAAAATTATTTAGAAATCAATTTTTAATTATTAAAGAAAATAGTTGCTAATTATAATTAATTATTAAATTAGATTTTGGTTGTTAAATAATTATAAAATAAAAATAATTATTGAATTTAGTTACTAATTAAGTTAAGATAATTGATATCTAATATTAATTACCAAGGTTTTAACTATTTATACCATTAAATTCTAAATTAGTCTGTAACTTAATTAGATACCAATTTAGAATCTAGTGGTATAAGTGACTAAAATCTTGGTAGCTAATTTTAGATACCAATTACCTTGACTTAATTGGTCATTAAATTTAATCAATACCCACTAGTAGAAAAAATGTTTCCTACATCGGTTCTGGAGGGACATTCTGCATCGGTTCCAGAACTGACGTAGATATAGATAACGTAGAAAGTTTTAGACTTTTACATCGGTTCTATAACCGACATAGTATGTGCATATACTACATCGGTTGATAAATAAATAACTAACGTAGAATACCAATCTTAATAGCGCTCAGAAGGAGATACTACGTCGATTGTGGCTCTTAACCGATGTAGTATTTATCATATTACGTCGGTTGGGAGTCCATAGTCGACGTAATATCTCTATTTAAAAAAAATCCAAAATTCTTTGATAAATCTCTAATACATGCAAGGAAACACTAAAATAATTTTCATAAGTTTTTGACAAGTGTAGATAGGTGAAATAAAAAGAAAAAAAAAATGTGAAAAAATACTAAAAAAAATAAAAACAAAAATAGTAAACGATGTAATTTTGGAAAAATTTTGTGTCTGGATTCCCTCTGGGAATTGCATGCTGTGAATGGTTAAATGAAGAATGGTTACCTGCTATGAAGAAAAATTATTTGCTATGAAGAAAATTTATGTAAGCTAGTTAAATGAAAAGATGGTTTTTATATAGTGAAAATTTAAATTATTTGAACTAAAAAAATTAAATAATTTGAAAAGAAAATTTAAATTAAATTAAAATTTAGTAATAAAATGTATTTAATAAAAATAAGTGTAAGTTGGATATTTGAATTTAGCTAGTAATATAAATATAAATTAAAATTAAATTAAAATTTAGCAATGATTTTAGAAAGAAACAATTGAAAATATTATATATTTTCTAAATAAACTTTTTGTTAATTAATAAATACATGAATTATAAAATAAAAATTTTATTTTACATTGAAATGGAACTTATTTATTAATTGTCAAATTATTGTCTATAGGGTTACCTATACAATTTATTACTAAATTTTAATTTAATTTAATTTTTTCTTTTCAAACAATTTAATTTTTTTAATTCAAATAATTTAAATTTTCACTATATAAAAACCATCTTTTCATTTAACTAGCTTACATAAATTTTCTTCGTACCAGTAACTATTCTTCCATTCAAATTAACTTCAAAATAAACAAAATAAATAATGTGTCAAAAGAAAAGAGGAACGGTGAGAAACACTAATCACTCTAAAATTGTGTAGTAGTATAACAATCTTAATTAACTAATTAATTGAAATCGTGTCTTGATTGCACCATTTTATTTTGTCAACTAAAATCATGTTCTCTTTTCACTATTTTACTTTTTACTTAATAATGACATGATTTATTCACATATTGTGCAACTTATGCACGATATACTTACACCTGGAAAAAAAATAAAGTACAGCATTTTGAGAATTTCATGAATAAATTACACCAATTTGAGAATCTTGACTTATAATCTTTTGTGAAATACCTTTCATATTTATTATATTTCCCGTTTTCAATCATTCTAAATCCTAAATGGTTCAAACTTAAAAGGCTTTAACATAAAGATAAATTTTAAAAATTAGATGATATTACTTAAAAATTAAAAAATAATAAAAAATTTAAGTAAGACTTATTAAATATATCTTTTCTATAAATAAAAACTCTTAATTTTTTTAATGGAAAAAGATAGTTTAACAAATGCAAAAAAATTAACAACTATGACGGGACATGTCTTCATTACTGTGACAAGAGAACAAATTGGTATTTTTGTTTATTATGCAAAATAAAATTAAATTTGAAACAAAAATTAATTGAGCTTAAGATCTGAAAAGAAAATTAAGAAGTCAAAATCACTAAAGAAAAAGAAAGGTTTAAGATTTTTTATCTTCAAAATAAAATTTAGGAAATAAAGATGATAACTAGAACGGAAAATGGTTTAGACTTTAGAGGAAAAAAAAGTGAGTAAGTTGCGCATCTTAAAAGAAACATCATGTTATTGCAAATGATAACGCAACACCACTCTACCGAAAAACTTCCATCGACCGATATTGTGAACCTCATACTGCCGCTACAAACCGATGAGCACACATTCAAATAATCTCCAAACCACCAACTCTCCACAACATAGGCACGTACATACAGTAACCTAAATTAATATTTAATGTATATTAAATTAGCCTAAATCTGAATAAAACCTCCAATTATAGAATTATTTTCGTTACCAACGCAAAAGTTGTTGTGTGTTGCATTTATATGTAACCTAGAATCATTGGGATAAACTTTATTTGTGTTTTCTTTTTTGTTTCTCTATTCTTAAGCTTATATTTTAAACTATTTATCTTTATATATCTCAATCCCAATAAATCTCAATAAGGGAAGATATCTAAGTTAAAATTTGTCAAGTTTTTTTCCCATATATTTCTACAAGTTGGTATGAGAGTGGATTGATCTCTTCTGCTTGAATTGTCTTACAAGAAAACTCCTTTCGTTATTATTTCTTGTCTTCATAATGATGATTGAGCATCATTTTTTTTTTCAAACACTAGATCTTAAACGTCTCTCAAAATCAGTTGTAGAGCTTAATTAAAAAAGTTATAGAGCTTGATTGAAAATTTTAGGAGAGTCAATGTGTATGTATTAAGGGTGTCAAAGTGAATCAATATACTCACACGAGTTGGCTCACCAAGGATTGAGCTAAAATGAGTTAACTCAACCTAGATCACTTTTGGTGAGCGAAAAAATTTGTAACATGGCACAACTCACCATGAGTGGGTAGGTTGGGTGGATTGACTCACTTAAACACGTTTAGTTCTCCCAAGTTATTTTATATATTCATTGCAGCATAATTAAAGTGGATTGACTCAACTCATCTATTTATAATTGTACAATAAAAGTGTTCACTTATTTTACCAAACATTATTATAAATATAATAGAATGAAAATCAAAGTTTCAACTTATATAATTGGGAAAACAAATAAATTAAGCATCCAAGCCATTCAAACATTATCGAAAAACGTTCTAGTCTTTAAAAGGATCAAATTGTCAACCTGCAAAATTAGAAGTAATAAATAATTATAGTAAACAAGTGATGAAAAAGGTTGTTCTTAGTGGATTATGAGTCAACCCTCTCGTTTAACCCGCAGGTTAAGTTAGCCAAGTTTAGTTTGACCAACATTTAGAAACACTGTATTTTTTCCAACCCAAGCTAGCTCGAACCCGTGGTGAATCAGGTTGGCTAATGGGTTTGAACCCATTTTGACACCTCTAGTGTACTTCAAAAAAAAATTAGACAAAAGTTTAGGGGAGTTGTGGCCCCCTTCAAGACTAGTACAAAAACGTTTTATATGATAGGATACAATGTCGATTAGAACGAAACCGATATAAATAAAAATGTAGTAACATTAATTACCTAGCAATCTTCATTTGTATGATTCCAATATACCAGTAAAGTTGGGATACTTCCTTATAAGCAAATCCACAAACAATACACATCCTAAACAATCTCAACAAGGGTATCTCTATTGATCTTTTTCGGCAAGTGTACCGAGTCAAAAGTAATATAAATTTTTTAAGTACGAATATCGATCCCACAATGAATAATTTTGCTTAAAAATTTCAGTTTTTGCTACTCACTAAGCAAATAAATTTTTTTAGGATGATTTGATAATGATTTGGTTTAAATAACATATGAACATAAAAGAGCAATTTCAAAATAAATTAACGAGTATCAAAAGTGGTTTAAAAGATATAGAAGAACTCTGGGATTGAACTTCATCTATCTCCCTCATTCATATTTTGGGTTTGATAAGAACAAACAATATCCATAACTACTCAATATTGATGCACATATAAAAATCATTCACACTGATTCCTCTAACATGAAATTCATAAGGAAATTTCCTACACAGTGATCCCTCAACTATTTAGTAAATTATTCAGCATTAAGAACAGATGTTATACACAATCAATACATTGAAACCTATTCCTAGAATTCCAATATATTGAGTATTTTCATCTAGGTCAGAAACTTAAAAGTGATTCCCAGTTAAATTCAAGAATCAAAATCAAGACTCTATTGATCAGATAAAATCTAGCAATAAGTGCAAGATGAAAATACCAATTAAGTAGAAACTGAATATTATATATAAATATCACCAAAATACAAATGAGTTCAAAAGATTACATTCAATCCCAAAGATAAAGAATTAGCTACTCATGGTAGCCATTACAATCCAAGGAAAGGAAGATTGCCACACTTCACAGCTGCTCTCGTTCCCTTAGGTTCCGATCCCCTCAGAAAACCTAAAATCCCCTTTTTAAACTTGTTTTCGGGCCTAGGTTAAGTGGCTTTTCGCTTGGGCCCATCAAATTTTCAACTTTTTAGTTCTCTTCTTTATAAATCTTCCAATCTCTCATTTTCTTCATTCTTTTATATCTGAAATTTCACAATAAATGAGATTAAATAATTTCCTTTAACTCAGAACTCAAAATCTAAGTGTAGATCCAAAAACTCTCAAATTGGGGGTAATTACTATCTTAAAGAACACTTAAACCCACAAGTACTCAAGCTTTCTTATGTATAAAAAATACTCAAAATTGACACTTATCAATCTCCTTTCCTGAAGATACTATGTCGTAATCACACATCAAATATCATTAAAGAACTTCTTTAACATCATAACTACATATATCTACTAAACTTATCAAAATTAACTATCTTTACACTTTCAAAACCAATTCTCAATTCACAATACTTTAAAATCATCAAACACTTATATATAATTTCACAATCAATTCCTACAAGAAAGTTTGGAATTGGTGACCACGTCACCTCTACATACATGTCTTCTAACTTATGGTTCTATTGAAAAATAAAACTAGTTTCCCTTACCTGAATTCACAAAGAGCTCCAAAAAGATAGAGATCTCAAAGATAGCCTAACTTGCACCACATAATCCTAATCAACAATCAGAGCACATCCCTAGAACCTTGAATTAACAAAAACTAATCCTAATGATAGAAACACTAGATACAACCACAATCTAGACTTAAGTGTCTAGAAAGACGTGAAATCTAACTAAAAAATGGGACAAAAAATGAACTTGCTCAATCTAAGATTCTCATAAGTCAATCTCGCTCTAATCGTCGCCACAAGTTTAATGGCAGGCTCTAATTGTCGTTGTGAGTCTAATGACAAACTCTAATCATCAATCTAATGACATATATGATTAAAAAATTAGAGAGAAGACAAAGAACTATAAAGAGAAACAATTATAGAGAGATTGTGATTTTTATCAAAATGAAAACTGAATACTAATTTTCCTATTTGTATCAACTTTTCCTTTTTAAAAGAATATATTTAGGTATCATCTTATTTGTAACATCCCATATTTTTTATATAATAGAAACTTTATTGCATAAAAATTTATATAATAAACTTGAATATAAAAATTCATACATTCATCATGTATTTCAAATTATACTTCTCCGCATAAGATTTAATAAAATATCTTTGTAAAATTACAAATAAAATAAAATGAAGCTTCTCTATCACAATTCACTAGACTCACACCACCTGCCAAATTTTCTGTTTCCGTGTAATATACACGATCATCGCAGTTTTAAAAACAAAACAAACAACATAAAAAAAGAAGGGTAAGCTAGAGAGTTTTCAAAACAATATATATATTTTCATAAATTGGATTTCTATCTCAACAAAACAACAACAATTCAATCTTTCATAATTCATCTCACATCATACATACACTGACTCACAAACAAAGACATTAGACTCTCTACTTCCATGCTTCCGGAAGACAATAGTGCATTGAGTTAAACTCAAGAGGTGTGCACCTGTCATATACCATTCATCTGTTCTGATCAACTCATATTTCAAACCTTGGATACAGTCTGTCCCGATCAGTTCCTATTTCAAACCTCGGGTACAACTCCCATATGCACAGGGTTAATCCATACGTCCTATTCCGATCAGTTCATATTTCAAACCTCGGACATGGCCATATGAATCTCCTTCGACTCTTCACCAACTGGTAAACTTCATCTATATGAATCCAATGTACCAGTAGAGTCAGGATACCTCCTTAGAATCCCCAAACAATGCACATCCTAATAATCTGAACACGGGTATCTCCTTTCCTGAAGATACTATGTCTCGATCACACACCACATCATTCACAAACAATGATACTACATAATACAATACATTAACATTCATCCAATTCATTAATAAACAAACAATTACAATGGTTATGAAAAATAATCAAACTAGCTTCCCTTACCAAATATCAACATTATAAATAAATTTCTATTTCAAAGGAGACACACATTTATAAAAAAAAAACATGCAACTAGCTTCCCTTACCTCTATAGAGTAGAGATACTCAAAAATCTAAAATCACAAGCAACCTAACTCTGTTCAAGAATCTGATCGGACACTCTTGATCTACTCAACACTAGGAATCTAGGGATGTCCTCTGATTGTCAATCTGATAACCTATGAAATCACAAATCTAGAGAGAAGGTAGAAAATTTTAAAGAGAAATTGGTTGAGAGATGGTGATTTTTATAAATCTATATATCTACTTAAAAAGAGAGAGTTGGTAGTTTTTATTAGAATAGAAGAGAATATCTTTTTAGAGAAATAAAATATCTTCTTAGAGAGAAAATATCTTCTTAGAGATAATTGGTGGTTTTTATTATAACAAAACAAAATATCTTCTAAGAGAGATAGAATATCTTAGAGAAAGAATATCTTCTTAAGGAGAGAGAGAGAGTTGATGGTTGTTATAACAATAAAAAGTAAATAATCTTTTATTTACTTAAACAACTTTTCTGTTAAAAAAATATTTAACTATTATTAAATTTAATCTCTAAAATTAAATTTTATTCTATAGTTATTTTCTAGGGTATTACATTATTTAGATTTAAAAATAAATTATAGGTTCTAATACGTTACTATAAATATAAAACTATTTTTTAACATATTATAGTTGAAAAGTATTAATTAAAATAAATAATTCTAATCCATTATTACTTATGCCAAAGAAATGATTTAATGAAGTAGTCAGTGACATTTTAAGAATGAAATAATACAAATGTTTTATCATAAACTTTGAAAGAAAATAATGTGATAATATTAAAAAGATTATATTAAATTTTGATATAGATACCCTAAAATCAATTCTATAAATATTTTATTAACAGTTATATATATAATTTGAATGATTCGTAGCATTTATCTAATAATTGTGGCAGAGCTTTTCTTAGTGTGAAGGGATCTTCTCCTCCAATTTTTTTTTTTTATACATGTAAACCAATATAAAAGTAATTTTTCTTTTTTAATTTTAGTATATTTTATATATTTAGTGCTTTCAAAATTTTTGTATATCTATTCTTACATTAAAACAAATGTAATGTATATATAGTTGAAAACAAATGTTTCCATAGTTTCACATAGAAAAGTAAAAACTATATCCATATGAACATGTTGGGAATCTTACATTAAATATAAAAATAACTAAATTACAATATATCTCCTTCATTAGTCAATTTTATAAATTTAAATTAAATCTAAAATTTGTTTTTTTAATAATAAAATCTACTTATCATTAACATTTCCTTGTTATCACGTTCAAAATGATATATTAAATATTTATTGGTAGTACTTAACATCAATAGAGAAAAATACAAATTTTAAAGATTAAATAATATCATACAAGATTCAAAAGATAACCGAAGAAGTAATTAGGACTTATAAAATATACTTCTTATGAAAATAAAATATATAGATAGATAAATAGATAGATAGATATTTAAAATATAAAATTAAAAAAATATTGATGAGAGAATCCTTCAACTCATCCTATAATATGACTTAATACCTGAATTTTCAAATTTATAAATAAATTTAAATCTATTAAAAATATTATTATGGTTAAAAGATCAATTTATCAATAAAAATATCAATTTAAAAACAAATTTTATTATACCAATCAAGATTTTTAAGCTATTTTAGTACTACAAATCTAGTTTTATTTTTTTATTTTTTTCGGACCAACGAGTATCTAGGTCAAAATGAGCCGGTAGCCGATTTCGCTACCTCTAACCCTTATTCTTATTCGCAACATCTTACCCCAGATATAGTTTCGTTAAACCAAAATGCGAGTCAAATCACAAAATATAAAAAATGAGTTGTGTGTGGCAATGGATACAAATGTAAGCGGAAAGTCGTTGTTCTACAAATTATATTATATGAATTTGTTTTTGATTCGGTAATAATTTATTGATACCGAGTATAATGCAGATAGGAAGAAACGCGTTGAGAAAAGTAAATAAAGGGAGAAAACAAACACGGTGTAGTAAGAGCTTACATATCTAACCGAGACTCCTAGTTCCGTAATGGCGGCCACCAGTCCGCGGTCGCCGCAATCCGCCGCGTCAGGCAACATTCCGCCGCTGCGCCGATCCCAGTTTGTCCCCGATCAGACTCCCCTCCAACGGCTGTTCCAGACGATACTTGAAGGTAGTAGAGAGAAGTGGATGTATGTAATTTACTGGGAGTACTCCGCTCCCGATTACCTTCTCCGTTGGGGTGACGGCTATTACAACTTCGAGAAGGACAATGGCAAAGCCCGCAAAGCGTCGTCGCCAGCAGAGCAGGCCCAGCGCAAGAGCTTTTTGAGGTTACTCAATATCTTCGTTTTAGGCCCCTCAGCCCTCCATGATGACTGGGACAGCGTCACTGATCTAGAGTGGAACTTTCTCCTCTCCATGGGTCAGACCTTTGTCAACGGCACCGGCAAGCTGGGCCACGCTTTCCTTAATTCGAGCCCGGTTTGGCTCACCGGGCCAGGGTTATCTGAATCGGCCTGCCAACGGGCCAGGCAATTGCACGAGTATGGGCTTCAGACTATGGTATGCATACCGTGTCCAAACGGCGTCGTTGAATTGGCCTCCACTGAAGTAGTTCTGCCCGACTTTGCTCTCTTCATCAAAGTGCGAGATTTGGTCAACTTCAAGTGCCCAGTCGCTGACCTCACTTCTGGCGAAATCTTACGACCAAGGTAACTCCAAATCTTACTATAATACTGATTTTGAAATGTTTATTAATCACTAAAATTATTAAAACATTTTTTTATAAATATTACGCTGCAGAAATAATAGTTATATTTATTAAACGTTCTACGAATAACTGATAAAAATATATAACTATTTCTTTCAAATTAAGATAGTGAATCTTGAAATATTAAATGCATTTATTCAGGACAAATTCACAAATATATGTCCATATTTAAAAAAATTTACTTAAATAAATGTATTAAAGTTTAACCTTAAATTTACAATAACATGATTGAAAAAAAAGGAGACCTTTGCTTAATGAAGTGTAGGATTGGACCAATGTGAGATAGAAAAAAAATGTTTAATTTTGGGCACACCCATGAGGGGAGTTAAATATTACTATGAAATTAATGGAAATGTTATTTTAATAATAATTTTTTTATTTGTAACATCTATTCTCTTAAAATTTCAACTTATATTGCCAAAAATTCAGAAGTATTTTTCTTAATTATTTTTTATTAATCTCTAGATATTAAACTAACAAATAGATTTATGATATTTCACATTAACAGTTTGAGTTAAATAGCGTGTGGGTTCCAGAGCCATTTTTTCGTTTTTATTTTGATATACCGCACATGAGTACAGGAAAGATAAAAGCTTGCATGAGAGAGAATGTACCGAGATGCAAAATCATGAAATGGAACAATCTCGAGGTAAAAAAAGGAAAAGTGATTCAGAATGCTCATGGTTCTTGTCATCAGAAAGTTTCGAAGCAAGCTCTGCCAGCACATATTCAAATTCTAATGACTATTCTGGCCCCTCCTGAATTTAGCATGTATTATTTTCATTAATGAAACTTTTTAACTTCTATTCGTGTGGAACCAGAATCATAAATGAGAAAGCATAAAATTAGCTTAATGATGTTGGGAATATGAAGAATTTAAACAATGTAAGTAGTGGTGGAACTCGAAGAGAAAATTTTGATTCGTTTGGAAAGGCTTGATTATGAAATAGAAATGTCTCTCTTCTCATGACTTGGGACAAAAATATCAGTAAACTTGTATCTGCTGGAGCCTAAATTAGTTAACACATATATGGTTAGACATGGATGAAAGACTGAACTTCTATCCCTTTTTTTCTAGGTTTCATTGACAATGTCATTTATGTTTTAGATTTGTTTAGAATTTCTCCTGACTGGTACACTTGTACAAATTTTTTGGCATAGACAAGATATAATGTTGGCGCGTTTTCACTCATATGTCTACTTCTTTTCTTTTTAACAAGATAGAAAATTTCATTCAAACAAGTGGACTTGGACTTTAGCTTTAGACAAATTCCCACCCAATGTTAAAGCTTAAACAGCGAGACCCATGTTCCTCCAAAGGACCACACTCTCCAATAAATAAAGAATAAACTTTGTTAAAATCAAACATGACTTTGAATTTGATACTTGACGAACTCCAAATCTCAAAGTGGGTAAGAAAAAAAAAAATATCTTGTAAGTTGTTGAAATAGTTGGTACATTATTTTTTTTTTAATAGAAGTTGTTGTGTGTTGCATTTATACATAAGCTAGAATTATAGTGATAAACTTTATTACGGTTCCCTTTTTCTCTTCCCTTAAGCTTTATGACCATTTTTCTTTATATATGTAAACCTCGTGAATATCGTGAATATATATAAGTTAAAATTTATTAAGTTTTTTTTCATATATTTTTATATTTTTACAAGTTAGTTTGAGAGCGGATTGATCTCTTTTATTTGTATTTTCTAGTAAGAATTTTTTTTTATTGTTGTCCTCTGTCACTATTAGTGATATTTTTTTTTCGAACACTAAATCTTGAACGTCTCTCAGAACCAATAAAAAGTTTGATTGAAAATTTTGGGAGAGTCAATGTGTGTATATATATTAGGGATGTCAACCTAATTTAAATGAGTTACATGAGTTGAGCTAAAAGGAGTTAATTAAACCCGACTTACTTTTTGGTGAGCTACAAATTTTGTAGCCCAACTTCAGTCATCACATGTTATTATATTATTGGTGTTAGGAGGATTGATTTATTTAAGCATGTTTTTATCTCCAAACTTATTTTATATATTTATAATAAAATCAAAGTAGATTGATTCTACTCATCTATTATAGTTGTATAATGAAAATGTTCACTTATTTTACTAAATATTATTATAAAGATAAAAAGTGAAAATCAAAGTCTCAATTTTACAATTAGACAAACAAATAAATTAAGCAACCAAATAATTCAAACAACATTCTAACTTTTAAAACGATAAAATTGTTAACATACATAATTAGAAGTATAGCAAATAATTATAATACAAAATGTGATAAAAATATGTTGGATTAATTATTTTGTGGACATACATAAATTAGTAATTTCTCTAGATTAACTTATTTACCAAAATATTATGTAGCCATTATTGTTATTATTTATTTGATTGTTATTATTTATTTGGTTACATAAATAATATTATTTATATTATGTGAATATTTATTGGGTCAGCTGATAATAGGTGGGTTGAGCCCATTATTAATTAATAATATATAAAAGACTCTCTACAACTGCCTAGAGTCAGTTTTTATTCTATCCTATTAAAGAATAAAAGAATAAAACATATTGTTCTCTAGATATGTTCTTCTGACTTTGGAAGCAGTTTGTACACACTTTTCTCTCTTCATTCTTTGCAGAGACCATTAATCAGGAAAGGACAGAAACAACAAGATGATGAATCAAAGCTCTTCTTCTGTTCCAGGTTGTAATCCTTTTATCTTATATATAATATGATGCACTTATATGCCATAATCAGACTAAACTGAAAACCTTATTTGATTATTTCTTTCAATTGGTATCAGAGTCAGGTTTAGTTTTGGTTATGGATGTGAGATTTTTCTAATAAAATTTGTATTGTTTGAATTTACAATGATCCATCAACAATATTTTTTTTTCTTCCCTAATTTGATAAAACCTAAATTCAAAAAAAAATTATTTTTTTTGAATGATGTAATATATAATTTTATTATAGCACAATTTATTCTATCTTTGTGTTTTGTGATACCATGACTTTTATTTTCCCTAATGTGAAGATAAAGTATATAATTGAAATCTATCAAAGGGAAATTATAAGAATTGCAAACAATGAAAGTGAAATATGAAAAGAAGATTGAAGTGTGTCTTGTATTGTTTATGTGACACTTGTTAAATTTTGTTTTATATGAGTATGATTCTTTGGGTGGCGCTTTTTCATTTTATTCGAGGTTTTATCGTGTATTCAATTTTTAATATTTTGATTATGGCTTATTTGATTATGTATTTTGTTTATATGTTGTGGTGCTTGCTTGCACTTACCATCATTTAGATATTGAAAAGTCGAAGAGAATATTCTCGAATTTAAACCCTTAGCACTAGAAACCCCTTATCAATAAAGATAGAAAATATAGAGTTTTACTAGTACTTGTAATTTATATTGTAGTCACAATGTATTTTATATTTTAGGGTTTATGGTTATATTTTATACATCAAATTTATATTTTACTAGTGTTACTAACGAAGGGTGAATCTAACTATTAAGTCATGGGTTGCTACTTGAGTACCTACTAATGTCATTTGATATGTTTGCATGAGGTTTCATGTTTTGATAATGAGTAGTATGAGTCTGTACGAATCTGTACAGTATGTCTTGGACACTTTGTTCATGGTTGATTATATATTTTATTGAGCATTTATAATGTAGATGTATTTTGGTAATATTGTTGGATATTTTTCATGATTGAGAACTTGTCTTCGCAGGACGGATTGTGATGAGATATCAATTTTTTATTGTTGGATATTTTTCATGATTGAGAGCTCGCCTTCGCGGGACGGATTGTGATAAGATATCAATTTTGTATTGTTGGATACTTTTTATGATTGAGAGCTCGCCTTCGCGGGACGGATTGTGATAAGATATCAATTTTGTATTGTTAGATATTTTTCATGATTGAGAGCTCGCCTTTGTGGGACAGATTGTGAAGAAATATCAATTTTATGAATATTGTTGGATGTCTTACATAATTTTAATCTCACCTTCGTGAGATGAATTATGTTAAGTGCATTATTCTATTGTTGAACATTATTGTTCTTATTGTTGCATTAAGATTTATATTAATAATAAACTTACCCTTCTGTTTGTTTATTTTTTTTATTTTTTTTAAGTAATTCTTGATGAATGATTTATTATATTCTTAAGGTTTTCAGTATCCTCTCGATATTAGCTTTAAGGATATGATATTGTGGTTGAATGCTCAACAAAATATACGGGTTAATTTGTTATTATTGATACGTTCTATTCCAGCTTTGCCTATGCAAATAGTTTTCTTGATCAAGCTGAATGGAACTAATTATGAGGATTGGGTGAGAAGTTTTCTAAATCCCAGTCTTTATAATAATTGTGAAATTGCACAAATTTCTTATGCTTCCGTTGTTGACACTCTTATGTATGTTCAAGTTTGCACACGTCTTGATATTGCTTTTGTTGTTAATGTGCTTGGACGATACTTGAGCATATTCCCACAGAGCTTATGATTATAGATCCCTTAACTAAGGGATTGACTGTTAAAGTCTTTGTTGAGCATTAACCCGTATGGGTGTAATGAGGTCCTTTTGATATATTGGTTTAGTGGGAGTTTTTCTTTTATGTATATGTACTTCCCATTTGGACCTCATTTATTGTATTGTCGTAATTATTGAGATGATTGACAATAATTATTTATTGTTGTGACGAAAATTATTTTCTATTGTCATATTCTGTTTATTTTGATTTGTCCAATTGATATTATGGCATAATTTGAGACATTTTGGACCCAGTCTCAAATTGTTATTGTGGGGAAGATTGTTTTAATCTCATATAGCATATTGGGCGGATGATTTGGACATATGATTGTCTATTTTGTATTGCCATATTTTGTTTATTATGATTTGCGCAATTGATGTTATGACATAACTTTGAGACATTTTGGACCCAGTCTCAAATTTTTATTGTAGTGAGATTGTTTTAATCTCATATAGCATCTTGGACGGATGATTGGGACATATGATTGTCTATTTTGTATTGTCATATTTTGTTTATTATGATTTGCGATGTTATGGCATAACTTTGAGACATTTTTGACCCAGTCTCAAATTGTTATTGTGGTGAGATTGTTTTAATCTCATATAGCATCTTGGGCGGATGATTGGGACATATGATTGTCTATTTTGTATTGTCATATTTTGTTTATTATGATTTGCGCAATTGATGTTATGGCATAACTTTGAGACATTTTGGACCCAGTTTCAAATTGTTATTATGGCGAGATTGTTTTAATCTCATATAGCATCTTAGGCGGATGATTGAGACATAATTGTATATTTCACATTTATAAAGGTTACTGAAATGTAGGTGTTTCATTTTTGCATGATATCATCACTCCTTCGAGTGTGATTTTCTACAGTGATAAGATGTTTACATATTTTATTTTTGGATCTTTTGGTTATAAATGTTGTAATATTTTGGCATCTTATTGTGGTCACATGGTGTGAGTTGTTCTAGATTATTTTTCTAATTTATGTTGTCCAAGTGAGAGATTGTTGGATTAATTATTTTGTGGACATACATGAATTAATAATTTCTCTAGATTAACTTATTTGCCAAAATATTATGTAGTCATTACTGTTATTATTTATTTGATTATTATTATTTATTTGGTTACATCAAATAATATTGTTTATATTATGTGAATATTTATTGGGGTCAGCTGATAATAGATGGACTAAGCTAATTATTAATTAATAATATATAGAAGTGTCCCTACAACTGCCCAGAGTTAGTTTTTATTCTATCCTATTAAAGAATAAAATATATTGTTCTTTAGATAGTTCTTCTGACTTTGGGAGCAGTTTGAACACACTCTTCTCTCTTCATTCTTTGCAAAGACCATTAATAAGGAAAGACAGAAATAACAAGATGAGGAATCAAAGCTCTCTTCTATTCCAGATTTTAATCCTTTTATCTTATATATAATATGATGCATTCATATATCATAATCAGACTAAATTAAAAATCCTGATTTGATTATTTTTTTCAAAATATTCGTAAAATATTATTATTGGTAGGTTCAGGTTCAATTTAACCCATATTTAAGAACATTATAGTTTTTCCAACCCAACCTATTTTGAACCTGTGGTGAGTTAGGTTTATTCATAGATTTTTGAACCCATTTTGCCACCTCTATTATATATACTCTAAAACGTTTAGAGGAAAAAGTTAAGGAGAGTCGTTGCCCCCTTTAAACCCCCCTTAAAAGATTCATCATTGCTTCAACGACACCCTCTCATGCATTATCACGCATTGCTTCTCTATGCAACTCAGTTGGGCACATGTAGTCTGCACATCGCCTTCCAGCCATTAGAACACTATTGTGCCAACCTTGTTTCAACCTTCATACTTACCTTATCATCATTATTCATGTATAATTTATTTTGAACCCTAGAGAAATTAGGCAAAAATACAACACTCTAAATATTTTAATAAATATTTTAATTATAGTTTAGAATAAAACAAGTATAGTACTTGAAATATAACAACTTATCATATATAGTCTTCATCATCAACAACTTTTCTAACTTCAACAGCAACCCAACAATAGTCTTCTTATCGTAATGCTCCATAATTAGTTTCTTTAAGTGGGATGTCTTGTCAAAATGTAGTGTTCAAACGCCATATTCTTTCCACAAAACTCTCATCGTGATCCTCTACGAATTGAATTTGTTCTTTTCCCGTAAACTTATCGATCTTGATTGTATTTACTATCTTCTTCAAAATCTTGTCAAATAAAAAATTTAAATATTAAAACAAATAAAAAAAATAACAATTTTGATGAAGAACTGGATTCACATATGTGGAACCGGATCAAAGCCAAAACTCTAATATTATTTTGTTATTAATCACGTATATAAAAAATGAGAAGAAACATAACATACTAAAAATAAAAACACAAAAAAACATAAGAAAAAAGTATTCATAAATGGATGAGTTTGAATGGACGATCGAAAATCTTAATTAACATATAGAAATGTTGAATAATTCACTCCAAAATTATAATTAAAACTCTATAGAATACAAATATTCTACACTCAAAGAATTGGAGAAAAACTACTCGTACACACAAAACAATCACCGAAAGAGGTAATTGACATAAAGATAAATAACTCATTACTGTCTAACTAACATAACAAAATGAACCTCCAATCCATCAAATAAGTTAATCATTCATATAGAGATGCACATATAATCATAATGAACCTCTTACTAAACAATTCAATAGATCTATAGAAATTCAAACAATATGCCACCCAATTTTTATCAATAGACTATATAATCTTAAGATTCATAAATAAGAGTTATTATAAAATTAAAAAAAATCTTCTAACATATATTTTGAATCTTAGATTTCACTTCCATTAAAAATATTGTTCAAATTAAAATAGAATTAAATTTAATTTATGAATTAGTAATTGATGCATAAACGGTATGTTTAATGTGAATATTGATGATTGTTCCGACCTCAAGTCTGTTGAGATAACATCACTAGGGTCAATCACCGCATTCGAGGTATTGTCTGCTTTGGAGCTCGGTTGCTTCGTCACGGGTTTTCCCTTAAAAGGTGCCTTGGAGGGTTAAGGGAGGAAGGTGTATTTAAACTTACCTTGGCCTCGACTTCTAAACGATATGGGACTATTGGGTGTACCGGAACAAGCCCCCCAGTCGAGGGCTAAGGGAAGAGATTTCCACAGACAGTGCCAATGTTTCGACCTCAAATTCGTTGAGATGACATCGCTAAGGTCAATCACCGCATCCAAGATATTGTCCGCTTTGGAGCTCGGTTGCTTCGTCATGGTTTTTCCCTTAAAAGGCGCCTCAAAGGGTTAAGAGAGGAAGGTGTATTTAAAATGACCTTGGCCTCGACTCCTAAGCGATGTGGGACTATTGGGTGTACCTGAACACAATGTTCCGACCTCAACTCCGTTGAAATGGCATCGCTAGGGTCAATCACCGCGTTTGAGGTATTGTTCGCTTTGGAGCTCAGTTGCTCCGTCACAGTTTTTCCCTTAAAAGACGCATCGGCGAGTTAAGGGAGGAAGGTATATTTAAACTGACCTTGATCTATACTCCTAAGAGATGTGGGACTATTGGGGGTACCAGAACTAGCCCCCTACTCGAGGGCTAAGGGAAGAGATCCCCACAAACGATGCCAATGTTTCGACCTCAAGTTCGTTGAGATGACATCGCTAGGGTCAATCACTGCGTCCGATGTATTGTTTGCTTTGAAGCTCAGTTGCTCCGTCACAGTTTTTCCCTTAAAAGGCGCCTTGATGGGTTTAAGAGAGGAAGGTGTATTTAAATTGACCTTAACCTCGACTCCTAAGCGATGTGAGACTATTGGGTGTACCAGAACAAACCCCCCATGACCTTAAAAGATGCCTCGGAGGGTTAAGGGAGGAAGGTGTATTTAAACTAACCTTGGCCTCAACTCTTAAGTGATGTAGGACTATTTGGTGTACCAGAACAAGCCCCCAGTCGAGGGCTAAGGGAAGAGATTCCCACAAACGGTGCCAATGTTCCAACCTCAACTCCATTGAGATGACATCGCTAGGGTCAATCACCGCGTTTGAGGTATTGTCCGCTTTGGAACTTGATTGCTCCATCACGGTTTTACCCTTCAAAGTAGCCTCGAGGGGTTAAGGGAGGAAGGTGTATTTAAACTAACCTTGGCCTCGACTCCTAAGCGATGTGGGACTATTGGGTGTACCGGAATAAGCCTCCCAATTGAGGGCTAAGAGAAGAGATCCCCACAGACGGCGCCAATGTTCCGACCTCAAGTCCATTGAGATGGTATCTCGCTAGGTTCAATCACTGTGTTCGAGGTATTGTCCGCTTTGGAGCTCGGTTGCTCTGTCACAGTTTTGCCCTTAAGAGATGCCTCGGAGGGTTAAGGGAGGAAGGTATGTTTAAACTAACATTGGTCTCGACTCCTAAGCGATGTGGGACTATTGGGTGTACCCTAGTCGAGGGCTAAGGGAAGAGATCCCCACAGACGGAGCCAATATTCCGACCTCAAGTCCGTTGAGATGACATCACCAGGGTCAATCATCACGTCCGAGGTATTTCCCGCTTTGGAGCTAGGTTGCTCCGTCACGGTTTTGCCCTTAAAAGGTGCATCAGAAAGTTAAGGGAGGAAGGTGTATTTAAACTGACGTTGGCCTCGACTCCTAAACGATGTGAGACTATAGGATGTACCGGAACAATGATAATTAAGATGGTTCATTTAACTAAAGATTGGATTCCTGTCGATAATGTTGTATGCAGATTACATTAGTTCACATTTTTAATCGAAATTCAATTTGAATGGATTTTTGAAATACAAAATTATGTTCAATCTTTAATTTAAGTTATAAAAACTTGAAAACTTTATTTAAAACAATTTGAAATGATAAATAGTATTACTCTTGATTTATTTTAAAAAGAATACATGGTCATATAAAAGAATGCATATTCTACTAAAAGTATTACATTATATCAAAAGTGTTTTTATTTTTCAAATGCATGCATTGTTTCTAAACTACTGCTACTACAGTCCATGTAACTATCCATGTAACCGTTGTTATTGTTGAAAAATATTAACTAAAATAAAATAATTCTATGCTAAAGAATAGATTTAATAAACTAGTCATTGGCATTTTAAGAATGAAATAATATAAATGCTTAATCGTAAACTTCGAAAAAATAATGTGATAATATTAAAAAGATCATATTAAATGTAAATATAAATATATCCTGAAAAATCTACAAATATTTTATTAACAATTACCGTATACAATTTGAATGACATATAGAATGTGAATGACTCGTAGCATGTATTTGATAATAGTGGCGAGCTTTTCTTGGTGTGAGGGACTTCTCCTCCAAACTTTATATATATATATATATA
>Ga0209489_103461_pt1 | contig 30716 bp, 11 predicted proteins | sample SiratrowhiteBW_FD_187527 | JGI IMG/M metagenome (GOLD analysis project Ga0209489, IMG submission 187527) | Root nodule microbial communities of legume samples collected from California, USA - Siratro white BW (SPAdes) (version 2) | ecosystem: Host-associated > Plants > Roots > Nodule | place...
ATATATATATATATATATATATATATATATATATATATATATATATAAATAGAAGGATAACATTTTATATAAAATATTTAAAATAAAGTTTCTTTGAATTTCTTCATGATATTGTCTTTAACCTCCTTTTATCATTGGCTCCCATGTTAACACACTACAACCTAACAAATAAAAAATATGACCTATTAGGATAAATTAGCATCATCAAAGTGAACATGTAAAGTTGACACAAATCCAACAACACAAAATTCAAAACTCAATTTGGAAGATGCTATTGAGTATTTACATGTAAAACTAATTGTTGAGAAACTCACAGTATAAACACACGAATGAATAAGAATAAAGGAAATAAAAAACACAAGATTTAATGAGGTTCAGCAATTTATATACGTCCTCGAGAGCATTTGAGTGACTGTGTTTTGTTATTAGAGAGATCAAAGATTAGGGTTACAATTACAAATAGTTATATAAATAACCCTAAACACTGTACAATAACCAAAATACCCCCGCACACCTGGCCCAGCCCACAAAGCCTATAACTTCTCCTTTCATTTGGTATTATGAGTTATACGTAACAAATCTCTACCTTGACGAATATACGTCCCCTTAGAAGATATACAATCCGGAAGTATCAAAACACGTATAGTGGGCTGGGCTACCATGCTTCTCTAGCAACTATAAACATTCAACAAATTTAAGCAATGCTTGAACTTGTCTGTGGTAACTGGCTTAGTTAACATGTTAGTTGCATTCTCCGCAGTACCAATCTTCTGCAACAGTATCTCACCAGATGTAATCAACTCTCTGATCTTGTGAAATCTCACATCAATATACTTTGTTCTAGCATGATATATCTGGTTATTTGCTAAATAAATAGCTAAGCCACAAAGCTTCTTTTGCAACCTCAACTACTGCCATGCATTCAACTTCAGTGGTAGATAATGCAACAATAGACTGGATAGTTAACTTCCAACATACAGGTCCTCCACTGATAGTAAAAACATACCCAGTTGTCAACCTTCTATTATTCAAATCACCTACATAATCTGAATCCACATATCCAACAACCAAATGATCAACCTGCTGATTACCAAACACAATGCCATGCCCCATAGTACCTCTTAAGTACCTGAAAATCCATTTGACTGCTTCCCGATGTTGCCTACCTGGTTTGGACATGGATTTGCTAACTTGACTAACAACACGAGCTAAATCAGGGCTAGTACGTACCATTGCATACATCAAGCAACCAACAAAACTAGGATCAGGAACCTCTGCCATGTCCGCAACCTCCTTATCTATCTTAGGACACTGGTTTGAACTGAGCTTAAAGTGATTTTCCAATGGAGTGCTCACAGGCTTTATACTGTTCATCCTAAATTTGTCAAATACCTTCTCAATATAATTTTATTGAGATAACCACAATTTCTTTGAGCTTCTATCACTGTGAATCTCCATCCCAAGAATTTTCTTTGCAACATCTAAGTCTTTCATATCAAATTCCTGACTCAATAAAACTTTCAGACCAACAACATCATCCAAATTCTTTCGCAGCAATCAACATACAGTAGTAGAAAAATAAAAGATTTATTAACATAAACACAACAATCATACTCACAACTCTTGTAGCCAATTTGAATCATGTAGGAGTCAAACCATTTATACCATTGCCTTGGAGACTGTTTCAATCCATACAAAGATTTCTTCAACCTACAAACCAGATGCTCATGTCTAGGTTGAGAGAAACCCTCTGACTACTACATATAAATCTGCTCCTCTAAATCATCATGCAAGAAAGCAGTTTTAACATCCATCTGCTCTAAATGCAAATCCCAGGTAGCTACTAATGCAAGTACTGTCCTGCTAGAAATGTGTCTAACCACAGGAGAAAAAATCTCATTATAATTTATCCCTTTCTGATGTGAAAACATTTTTTCTACTAGGCGAACCTTGATCTTTTCTCCCTCTTTTTCTGATATTGTTGGCTTTCTCTTGTACACCAATTTGCAACCAATAACATTCATTCCTTCAGGAAGGGGTGCTAACACCCATGTCTGGTTGGATCCTCATTGGTAATGTTAAGAGCAAAAAAAAACCATATCTTCAAAATCAAATCTGGTTGGAGCTTTTATATTGGTGCGTCTCTCTCTATCTCTTACAAGATTATAGTCCTACAAATCAATTGTACTAGAACCACCTGATGTTGGATTAGAACTTTCAATTCTCTCTAATATTGCTGCTATTGGGATATGTTCTAACTTCATCTGCACCTTTTCTTGATTCCGTTGTAACATGAACTGCCCATGAAAAACTGCATCTGTACTATTCACCACTTTCTTGTCATCTGGATCCCAAAACTTGTAGCCTTTCACACCTTTCTTGTAGCCCAGAAATATGCACTTCTTAGATTTTGTATAAAGTTTCGATCTCTTATCACTAGGCACATGCACATAAGTAAGACAACCAAATATTCGTAAGTGACCAAAATCAACTACATTTCCTGTCCATACCTCTTTTGCAACCTTACCAACCAAAGAAGCTCGTTGTGATATGTTGATGAGGTAACATGCCATACTAACTTCCTCTGCCCAAAAACTCTTAGGAAGCCCTGCATTTAATCTCAAACATCTAGCCCTTTCAGTCAACACTGTTTATTCTTTCAGCAACACGATTTTGCTGTGTTTCTTTCGCACTGAAAAATATCTCTAAATTCTATGCTCCTCATATAATTTTCGGAACGTGAATTTGTGTACTCTATGCCATTATCAGACCTCAAATACTTGATCTTTCTACCTGTTTGGTTCTCCACCTCAGCTTTCCACAACTTGAACTTGTCAAAAATTTCAGATTTTTGTTTCAAGAAATACACCCAAACTTTTCTAGAAAAATCATCAATAAAAGTAACATAATACATAGATCCATCCAATGAAGACTCTCTGGTAGGGCCCCATACATCAGAATGCATATAATCTAGGACCCCTTCAATTGTATGGTTTCCAGTCATAAAACTAAGTCTAGTCTGCTTCCCAAGAACACAAAACTTACAAAAATCGAGCTTGCAAGTTTTAACACAATGCAACAAATTTCTATTGTGCAATTCAGTCATCCCATGTTCACTAAGATGTCCAAGTCTCATATGCCATAATTTTGTACTATCATCATTATCATCATGTGACTCAACAAAATGAACTCCACCTACAACTGTACTCCCTAACAATTTATAGATATTTCCAGCAGTTATCTTTCCTTTCATCACAGTCAATGCACCTTTAACAATTCTAATGGTCTGCCTATCCTCATAAGCTTTAGGAATAAAACACAAGATGAGACTTTACCACCGTGGAGCGGCTTTTTGCAAAAAGATGAGGGAGAAACTCAGTAAGAGATGTGAGAGAAGCGAAATATACGAGATAACAAACGCAGATTGCTCGCGACTCAATATGAATTGAGACGAAAGCTTTATAGAGCCTTTTGTAAAGATTCCGATCTTCCTAGTGATATGCGGGACAAACTTCGTTATAAGTTGTATAAGTTGCCAAGAAATAGTTCCTTTGCACAAGTTAGAAACCGATGTATTTCCACGGGTCTAGCTTTATCCATTTTACCCTTTTGATACGACATTGGTGAACTGCTTAGGTAGATGGTGGTCGAAAATTGTATTTGGCAGCTTTGGCAATGATTGTAAAGGAAATTGTATTTTCTTTTTTTTAGAATCTGGTTATTCTTATGTAAAGTGCCCAAGGAAATCAGATTCTTTTTCAATTCAGGTATATGCCTAACATCACACAATGTTCTGACAATATCATCATACATCCTAATTCTGACATCACCAATACCAACAATATTGCAACATCTATTATCACCTAAATAGACACAGCCAGAATTAGCTGACCTGTAAGTCGTAAACCACTCCCTGTTAGACATTATATGATAAGAGTATCCAGAATCAAGAATCCACACATCTGAAAACTGAGTAGTTGAAACAGAAAGCATGTCACCGTCACTGCCATCAAACTCCTCATTCTGCACCACATTTACAGACTTGGATTAGTCAGCCTGCTTTTCATCAATTTGTTTTCTCCACGTTGGATATTCCTTCTTCATATGACCTGACTGTTTACACTTGTAGTAGTGAATCATCTTTTTACCCCTTGACTTTGATATGGAATTTCATTTTTTCAGAATCATCCTTCTCTTGTTTTCTTCCACGTTCCTGACCACCCTTAATGTATAAACTGTCACCTTGGAAAGAACTCTCCACTGCATTCTGCTTTCGCTAGTTGTGCGCCAACCACGCTGCAGTAATCTCCTCAACCTTGATTGTTTCTTTCCCATACGTAAGGGTTGTCACAATATGTTTGTAGGAAGAAGGCAACGAACATAACAGAATTATTGCTCTGTCTTCATCCTCGATCTTCACATCTAGCTGTGCTAGATTTGTAATTATTTGATTGAAAATATTCACATGTTGTGTTAGATCGTTACCCTACTGCATCTTTAGCCCATATAGCCTCTACTTAAGATACAATTTATTCGTCATGATTTTTGACATAAATTGAGATTTCAGTTTCTTCTAGATTTCATTTTGAGACGACAAACTGATTACATGGTACATGATCTCGTTGCCAAACACAACCGTATGGTTTCTGCTGCTCGTTCTTGTAGATCCCCACAATCTCATCCTCCATATTTGTTGGTTTCTGCGACTTTAAAGTCTTCAACAACCCTTGTTGCGCTAACAAATCCTTCACCCTCGTCTTTCATAATCCAAAATTACCATGACCATTGAATTTCACAATTTCAAATTTAGCACCTCCTGACATAGCCATCTCAACTCACTCTGATACCAATTGTTGAGAAACTCACTATAAAAACAAGAATGAAGAAGAATAAAAGAAATAAAGAACACAAGATTTAACGAGTTTCGACAATTTGTCTACACCCTCGAGAGCGTTTGAGCGGTTGTATTTTGTTATTACAGAGATAAAAGATTAGGATTACAATTACAGATAGTTATATAAATAACCCTAAACATAGTACAATAACCAAACTACCCCCGTACTTCTAGCCGAGTCCACAAATCCTATAACTTCTCTTTTCATTTGGTATTATAAGTCAAACTTAACACTAACTTCTAATCTATGAACAAGATACATTTAAGTATCAAAACTACAATTTTGATATCAATTGATAACAAATATTAGACTTGAATAATTTTTTGCCTACCTTATACAAAATGACATGAATGAAAGTTTGTTGATTTTTCATCATAATGGTACATTTATTTATGTTATTTATATTATCTATAAAAAGTGGATAGATAAATCTATAACTCAATACTCCTATCGTACCAATGTCACGACAGATTATATAGGTAACTACCTCTTACACAATCTTTTATTTATAAATTTTATTCAATCATGTAACTAATCATAATATACAATGTTAAAAGTTGAATTTAAAACTTACATTGAAAATATATAACACAACTTATTCAAATTAGAAAATAACCCTAATCTTATAAAGTAAATGAAATAAAAAAAAACAAGATATTAATTTTTCCTTCATTTTACTCAGTGTGTGAAATTTCTAAATTGGTGACTCTTTCTCTTTGTCTTCAAATTGACGGAATAAAACTAAATCCACAAGACAAATTATGTTGAATTTAAGCAACTGTAACCCAAAAACTTTACCAAATTTTAATTAAAAACTCAAAGTTTTCAACCCCCACATCTCAATCATGATTATAATGTGAGTTAAAATGAGATTAGTTAGCAACATTTACATGTAATATAACAACAATTCTGGTAAATTTTCCAAACTAGTGTAACTTTTTTGTGAAATTATGAAAATGGTGCATTTTTTTAATTTTAAATGTGGGTAAATTGTGTAGAGGTTGCACAATATCATTGTGAATAAATCATATCATTGCATGATTTAATTTAAGATTATGTGAAATTGTGAGAAGAGAAGATCATCTTAGTTGATTGAATGAAATTGTGCAATAAATGTATGATTTAATTAACTAATTGATTAATTAAAATGGTTACACCATTTTGAAGGTGATTAATTCTCCAACTCCTAACCTGTGTTTTTTACATTGGATTAAGTTGAGCACATAGAATTAATTCATAGTGGAATTTTATTGAATATATAATGATTGAAATTAATTGTCATGAAAAAAGTTGAAATTAATGTGAAGTTAATTTTAATGAAAAAATGGTTACACTCTGAAGAAAAGTAAGTTACCTATTGTAAAGAAAATGTATGTAAAAATTAGTCAAATAAAAGATGATTTTTATATAGTGAAAATTTAAATTATCTAAACTGGTAAGTTTTTAAAACTTATTTATATCATTTTTCTTTCTTAAAACTACTTCAGCTCTCTCTTTTTTTTATATAAAGAAAAACCTTCGTTGTAATTTTATAAAAATTCTTAAACTACTTCTGCGTTTTTCTTTCTTTTATAAAAATAATCATTATTGTAATTAAAAAAAAATAGTAAACATGAATGATATCATTCCTCAAGCAAAAGTTATATTAAAATAGATTGTCAAACCAATTTAAAAGTAAAATATGTACAAATTACCTCAAAGTGCATAAATAATTGGTTATATGTTTATTTATAATTAAATTTTATCATAAATAAATACTAAACAGAAATATGCATCATTTCATTATAAAGAAACCCAAAATATTATATATTTTTTAAATAAATTTTTTGAAATGGAATGTTAAAATAGTTTTTTTTTCCTTTCTTAAAACTACTTTCACATTTTTTTTCTTTTAAAAAATAATCATTGGTGTAATTTTTTTAAAAATATAGTAAACATGAATGATATCATTCCTAAAGCAAAATATATATTAAAATAGGTTGTCAAACCAATTTAAAAGTTAAATATGTACAGAATACCTCAAAGTGCATAAATAATTAGTTAAATATTTATTTATAATTAACTTTTGTCAAAAATAAATACTAAACACAAATATGCATCATTTAGTTATATCATTGTGTGTTTATAACAATATACAAATTACTATGATTACACATTAAAAATCTATTTATCTAACTTGTACATACATTTTCTTTACAACAATAGTAACGTTTTTTCAGAGCAGAGAACCATTCTCTATTGAAATTAACTTCATATTTATTTCAATTATTTAATGACAATTAATTTTACAATCATTTTATATTAATTTTATGTGTGCACAACCAATTCTTCTATTCAAATTAACTTCACATTTATTTTAATTATATAAAGACAAATATTTTTCAATCATTTTATATTAATTTTATGTGTGCACAACCAATATAACCTCAAAATAGAAGAGGAATTAGAGAATTAATCACCCTCAAATCATGTAGAATGGTAAGGATTTTAATTAATAGATTAATTAGTTAATTAAAATTATAGCTTTATTGCCCAATTTCATTCTATCAACTAAAATCCTCTTCTCTCTCCACAATTTCACACACATAATAAATCATGCAATAATGACATATTTATTTATAGATATTGTGAAACCTCTGCACCATTTACTACATCTAAAATAAAAAAATTACACCATTCTAGAAATTTCACAAAAAAAATTAAACTAGTTTAATTGATAGCTATAACTGCATTTTCTTTTTGTCATGTGTTCCAAATTCATTTTCAATCTAATATATAATTAACACACACACATATATATTTCATAAATAAATTTAAATTCCATAAAGACAACAGCTTCCATAAATAAAATTATTTATTAATTATTGTTAAAATTTTATTGTGTTAAATGTTAGACTATGTCATATCTGAACCAAACATTCAATATTACAACCTTATTAACAATTATTCTTTTGTTATGTTTCTCCAATTCCTTTAACGTGTTAGAAAATTGAGTTTCCCGTCACATCAAATGTGGAAACTAAAAGAATTGAATGAAATTGTTACTCTTTCCTAGATTTTTTTTATATAAAAAGAAATCAAGTTCCGTTTCTCATGCTTTGGCAAAATTAAATCATGTTGACTTTTCTAGATATGGTATCCTATTTTTGCCATCTAATTGTTAAAAGGAATGAAAAATACTAAAATGTACAACTTACAGTTTATTTGGAATATGAAAAGAAATGAAGATAAAATAATTTAAAATTTGAATAAGATAATGGAAGACGGAAATCAACTACTCTGTCCATTAGCCAACTATCAGCTATGTAAATCCTATTAACAGTTGGTTTTGGCATGAATACTTGATGAGTTGTTTGATATGAGGCACTACATAATGCTTACTCATTATCTCAAACTCTTTTATGCACTTTTCCTGCTTTTGTCGCATGCTTCAGGATCCATTCTCGGATTCATCAATAGTGCAGAAATAAAGTGCATTGAGAGGGAGAGAGAGGCACTTCTCAACTTCAAACATGGCCTAAAAGATGACTATGGCATGCTGTCTATATGGAGGGATGATGAGAACAGTCGAGATTCTTGCCAATGGAAAGCCATTCAATGCCACCATCAAACAGCTCACGTAACCATCCTTAGTCTCCTGGTCAGTATACACAACATTTGAGAGGTACATTGAATATTACTCATTGCTTGCCTTGCAAAATATTCAACATTTGGATCTCAACTACAATTATTTTGGAGGGAGTCAGATCCCAGAACTCATGGGCTCACTCACAACTTAAGATATCTCAATCTCTCCCATTCTGAATTTGGTGGGAGCATTCCTGCCCAACTTGGAAACCTTACACATTTAAGGCATCTCGATCTCAATTTGAATCATCTTGAAGGGAAACTCCCTTATCAACTTGCAAATCTGTCACAGTTGAGATATCTCGATCTCAGTTACAATTTCTTTACTGGAGCACTCCCTTTCCAGGTTGGGAATCTTCCTTTCTTGCACACTCTTGGACTTGGTGGCTATTTCGATGTCAAACCTAAGGATGCACACTGGTTGTCTAATCTCCGTTACCTAACAAATCTTGCCTTTAATCGTTTACATAACCCTGAGTGGTTACAGACGATTATTTTTCCAAACCTAAGAGAGTTGAGGCTAGTTCATTGTTCTCTTTCAGAAGCCGATATTCAATCTCTTTTTTACTCATATTCCAATTTCTCAACTTCTCTTACTATCCTTGATCTTTCTTATAATATGCTCACATCCTCAACATTTTAATTATTGTCAAACTTTACCCTTAATCTTCACCAGCTTTATCTTTCTCAAAATAACATTGTTTTGTCATCTCCTGTCCACTCAATTTTTCCTTCTCTTGTGATCCTTGACCTTTCTAATAATAATATGACATCATTGGTCTTTCAAGTTAGTTTCAACTTCAGTTCAAAACTTCAAAATCTTTATTTGAGAGATTGTAGTATCAGGGATGATAGTTTTCGCATGTCAGCTATTCCAATCACAAATTCTTCATCGTCTCTAGTCTCCCTAGACCTCTCCTCAAATTTGTTGAAATCACCGATTGTATTTTACTAGCTCTTCAACTCCACTACCAATCTTCGTAGGCTTGACCTTTATGGTAACATGTTAGAAGGTCTCATTCCAGATGGATTTGGAAAAGTAATGAAGTCTCTTGAAGTTCTTTACCTCTTTGATAACAAACTGCAAGGCGAGATTCCATCTTTCTTTGGGAACATGTGCACATTGCAGGGGGTTAGACCTCTCCTACAACAATTTGAGTGGGGAAATTTCTAGCTTCTTTCAAAATTCTTCATGGTGCAACAGACACGTGTTGCAGGGATTGGATTTATCTAATAACAAGATTACCGGCAAGCTACCTTTAAACATTGGATTGCTATCTGAGTTGGAGGGTTTGTACTTGGATCGAAATCATTTGGAGGGTAACGTCACCGAATCCCATCTTTCTAATTTTTCCAAATTAAGGTACTTATATTTGTCAGAGAACACTCTGTCTCTAAAAATAGTCCCTAATTGGGTTCCTTCTTTTCAAATATTATATTTGGGACTAAGATCTTGCAAATAGGGCCCAAGTTTTCCTAGTTGGCTCCGGACTCAAAGTTCGTTAATTGAACTTGACATTTCAGATAATGGGCTTAATTACATACCAAAATGGTTTTGGAACAACTTGCAAAGTATGGGGTGGTTAGATATCTCTCAGAATAATATCACTGGTACAATTCCTAATACATCATTGAAGCTTCTCAATAATCCGTCTATAATTCTGAGTTCAAATCACTTTGAAGGCAAAATTCCTTGGTTTTTACTACAAGCTTTAGAGCTGAGGCTTTCTAACAACAAATTTTCAGATTTGTTTTCATTCATATGTGAGCCAAGCACCTCTGAAATGACCATTTTAGATTTATCATATAATCAATTGAAGGGACAACTTCCGGACTGTTGGAAATCTGTAGATCGGTTAATGTGTCTTGATTTAAGCAACAATAAATTGTCAGGGAGGATTCCTGTGTCCATGGGCAGCCTTGTGAAATTGGAAGTGTTGGTCTTACGAAACAATAACCTAATGGGTGAATTAGATTCCACTTTGAAGAATTGCAGCAGTCTAATCATGTTGGATGTGGGTGAAAATATGTTTTCTGGTCCAATACCTCCATGGATCGGAGAAAGTATGCAGCAGTTGATAATCTTGAACATGCGAGAAAATCACTTTTCTGGAAATCTTCCTATTCAACTCTGTTATTAGAAGCATATTCAATTGTTGGAAATTTCTAGGAATATGTTATCAAAAGGAATTCCATCATGCTTAAACAATTTCACTGCAATGTCTGAAAAGAGCATCAACAGAAGTGACACTCTAAATCGTATATATTGGATGAATATCACTATTTTAATGAGTATCGTCTGACTGTTAACTTTTTAGAAACTATTTTACACTTATTTTATAGTATAAATGTAAAGCTATTAAGATTTATTAACTTTTTACTCCATACTTCAAAATTCTTAGAGTATTTCCTTCACTAATGTATTTGATCAAATTCTAAATTATTGTGTTAGCAATCAAATGATTTTATTAGTTTTTTTATATTATTATAATTAATATCAAAATTAAAACCCATTTAATATTTGTTTGTTTATTAGGATTAGCTTATTAGAACTATATTGGCCATTGATAATTTAAATTTTGAGATGTGTATTCTCTATTTATCATTGTTATATATATATATATATATTTTTTTTTTATTCTTTACCCTCAACGTTTTTCTTTCTGTCCTTTATTACTGTCATATAAAATTGTTTGTTCAAAATTTTCATACTTAATTACATTCATTTTCAATTTCACATAAACAAATATTAATTGTTTTAAAAGAAATTGCAGGTTATGGCAGATGTACTACACACTTCTGATTGATCTGGATGAATGAAAGCATGAGTTGATACAAGTGCAAGATATTTGCTTAGTATTATAGTTTAGAATAATTTGTAGTAAGTAGTGTATTGAAAAAAATCTTGCTTCTAGACACTTTCAATATTTGATTGAGTTGTATTGCATATTGTATTTATAACGGTTGTTTTCCTTTTAATTTAAATTTTTAGAATTATAACATCCAAAGTTTATGCATACACTCTTGAAGTTGCTAATAACATTATTCGGCAAAATGAATTGTACTTCTTATTCTCAGTTTCATCTTAAAATATACAGTGATTCTGATGCGTCTTCATTTGTTTCTCTTATTTTCAAGATTTTCGGGGCTGACTTTCTTAAAGGTTTCAGGTCCAAAATCTTTTTCTTTTAACGTAAAAAAAAATAAAATTAATAAAACTACTTTAGAAGTATTTCAAGTCTAATATAAAATATAAAGACTAATTTTAACTTAAAGGAACAATAATCTAGAAAAAAGCCTATAACAATTTACTACAGCTACCATAATAGTGCACTGACCGTTCAACAGGGCAACCACACCATTGGGTACCCACCCACCAACATCAACGTTCCAAACCAGCACCCTATAGTCACCTATCAGAATTATTAACTACACAAGGTAGAAACCCAGGCTCAAAACATAGGCATACCCCATGCACTTTCATCATAACCATTATCTCTTTTAAGATACATATCAAGACTTAATTATGTCGGTCTACACTTTCATCTCTTTCATTCTAACCTACATAACCATTTAGTTAGTAAAATTGCGTTAAATCTCCTTACATGATTGATATCCAGCCCTCCCACTTTAAGAAGAGAACATACTTTATCCCAAACAATTCATGTGACTTTCTTTTCCCCAAAACCCAAGCCAAGAATTTAGGTTGTGTTCTTCTAAAAATTTGGCATACAATGGAAGGGACTTTAAGAAATATAAATAAAATAAGAACAGTGCATTAAGTATAAATTTAATCAGACAAACTTTTTCAGCTATTGAAATGATCTTCACAATCTACACTTAATCTTTTCAACCACTAACTTTGAAAAAGACACAGTAATAGAATTTGCACCTATTTTTCTAGATATTTAAAAGAGATTTTCATTCGGCTACAATTAAAACACTTAAAAAAGATTGACTTATCCACTTCATTCACTTTTATAATGCCTAAAAAAATTGAGTATCTACTTCATTCACTCTTGTAATACCTACATTTTACAAAAATTAACTTTAAAATTGATGTTATTTCAAAATAGTGCATAATCATTTTAATTACCATAATGCATACATCCCTAAAATCTAAAATTATTATTATTATTATTATTATTATTATTATTATAAAAGATAATTTAATGAGGAAGATCATAAAAAAAAATTCATTTTCATTTTCAACTCAACTAGCAAATTACGTTATTCGAACTTATAAAAACTAGTCATATATATTAATGGGAAACAGAGATACAATTTATCTATTGCAAACTGAAAGTTAATGAATGGTTAATATAATTTATTGAAACAGTTACCATTTAATTATATTTGGAATTCAGAGAAGTTGAGTTTAATTACATTCATTTATAATTTCACATAGAAAAATATAATTCCGTCTTTTTCTTGTAATAACATTAAAGGTTGCACAAAAATTGCAGGTTAATGAAAGCTTTCATTGGTTGTTGTTATATTATAGTTTGATTGTTTTGCAATAAATATATGTTTTGGATAATAGACTTAAAAGGGTGTTGGACAAAGTCATGATGAAACTCAATCAGGTTTTTTAGATTTTTTAGTGGGAGGAAACTTTTGGATAGGGTATTAATTGTGAATTAAACTGTGGATTTCATTAGAAAAGAAAGGTTGAAGGGATGATAGTTAAGGTTGATTTCCAAAAAGCATAGTTGAATGGGTTTTTCTTAGAATATATGATGAGGAGGTTAGGTTTTACTTCTAGGTGGATTTCCTGGATTAATATGTGTCTCAAGTATGTGTCTGTTTTAATATTGGTTAATGGAAGTCCAACTAAGAAATTTAGACCGACAAGAGGACTGAGGCAAGGTGAGGTGATCCACTTGCCCTATTGTAGCTGAATGGTTGGCTGAGTTGGTCAGAGAAGTCTCTAGAATAGGGATTCTAGAAGGGATCATTATGGGAAATAAGGACGGTAGAGGTGAAGCTTTTACAATTTGCAGATGATATAGTGTTTTTCTGTCAACCTAAATAGTTGTCAATTTCACAAAAGATATAAGATTAAAGTTTCCTTAGTGTTTTTCTGTCAACCTAAATAGCTGTCAATTTTACAAAAGATATAAGATTAAAGTCTCCTTTTACTACTACCAATTTAATGAAGTTTACAAGAGGTTGGCCAGGAAAATTAGTCACAAGATCAACAATCTTATTGTCTCTAGACCTCACCATCACATTGTATTTTTCTAGAATAAACAATACTAGTATTTAGATAAGAATATAGAAATATTTCTTTTAAGCTTTGTGAATCATGACCATTCTATGTGGTCTTCCTGGTTCCTTTTTATCTTTTCTAAGGGCGAAGAATAAAATTAATTGAACACTTTAGGGATACTCCAACCCTATTACAAAATATTTATATTATAATTTTTTTGCTTAAATATATCTCCTACACACAATACCCAAAAAAATATGACTACAACTGAACTGAACTCTGTGATTGTTCTAGATGGCCAAGGTCCATAACTGACCTCCTAAGACCGATCACAAGATAACTAAGCTTCAAAGTAGAGCTCAACAAGACCCATTTTTAAAAGGCTAAACTCCATAGGTGAATACCAAAAGGCCTAGCTTCATAACCGACCTCCTATAACAGATCTTCATAGTTGAGCTCTTCGGTTGATCTCAAGATGGCCAACCTCTCAAGACCGAGATCAAAAGCCGATGAGTATTCTTTGTTGTATTCTCAACACTATTTTTCTATTCCTATAGATCTTAAGCAGTTTCATGCTATTGATTAATATGTTGTATGTATATTGAGAATAGATATTTGAAACGTTTGCGTCAGATGGGTGTTATCTAACTCATGTTTGCTTAAATTATTATTTTTCCTTGATTTCTGCCTTTACTGATCTCGATCTTCATATAATTGTGCAGATTTCCGGTACTTGGATTATCACATTACAACATTATTCTCGGGTTTGGACTTTGGTCCTTGCAAAGGAGCTAAGTGTTAAAGGGAAACTTCACAACATGCATATGAAAGTCGCACATGAGAAAACATAAGGATTTATTTACCGCCAGAGGTTTGTTTTCCAATTTTATCATTCTTCCTATCCATGCAAGATTTACTTAAAATATACAATCTGTATGGTTGTCACAGTGAAACGCACAGACATGGTTGGACCTTAAAACCAGACTAGTAATCTCTGGATAATGGCAGAATTCATACTTAATATTTGCTTTCAAATGCAACCAAAATCCTCAACAATATTGAAGAATTCATACTTATTTTATATATGTAATATATGCACAAATGAGTGGTATCATATAACAAAAAAAAATAATGATTTTTTAAGTTAGTTTTATTAATGTGTGAATGTCATAAACATTTTAATTATATTAAGTATTTGAGGACATTCTCAGTTCTTGTAACAAGTTGGTTATATGTTTGCGTAAAAAAATCTGTGGGAAATATTTCCTACCAGCTAAATTAGCTACGAAATTTCGAGGGTAGAAAATATGTGTTTTCCACGGATTTAGAGCATTTATTATGAATTTTGATCTTTGATGAAAGGAGAGACGAAGAAAGCCATATTTTATTGTTTCAATGTAACCAACACAATGAATGATTTGTTGGTCCAACTTCAAAAGCAATAAAAGAGAATGTTGAAGGTTCATTTGGTGCGAAGTTTTTTTGACAAAAACTTTCTGCATCCCATTTTTGAAAACCATTTTTCGAAACGTAAAATTTAAAATCTGGAAAAATGTTTCCTGAAAAATCTATTAAGAAAATATATTTTGGAATATAAAATTACAAAATGTATTCTTAAAAATAAATACCAGAATCTATTTAATTATAAATTTAGAAGGTATGTTTGTCGTTTCGTGATGGGATGAAGGTTCAAAAGAAGTAAGTTTTTGCCAAAATTTTTGTTGTTAAACCTTCTTATTTAGGCCTTGACGAGGTTTCGAGCTTATGCATACTTGTGTCCTTTTATTCAAGATCTAGTTATGATCCAATTGCATCAATTGTACTTTATTTGATGGGACAAAGCAACAAAGAGAAAGAAAAACTAGTTAAAAATTTGCTTTTCATTATCTCAACATCGTGGAAGAAATACAGAAGGAACTCCTATTCAGCATACGACTACAACTTCATGAAACAATGTCTAGCAAAATAAAATGAAAAATATGGCCTTTAGTGAAGAGATTTATATAAGTTGTAGTTAATTAATATAGTGATGTTTGCGATTGTATTGTTAGAAATTTTGCCGATCTTTAATATAATCTTGCTGTTTAGATAACTGGTTAAGAGATTGTATATGCTTATTTGATTGACTACAATTCTTACCTTAAGGTCTTAAGTTTATCTTACTCATTAATGTAACTTTTTCTTTAATGTATTATTATGTATTTGGTTAACCTGGTTTATAAACCTTATGTCAAAATGACTTTAAACTTTAGCTAGAAACTCAAGAACGAAAGATTATTTAGCCTTAGGTAATTAACTTATCTAATCAATAGTCCATATATCAAGGTATTTTAGAATGACTTTTTTCATAATTTTTATGATGAGGTATTTGATAAGATGATGTTCTGTTGTTTCAATATCACAGACACAATAAATAAAAATTACACAAATAAAAAATGTGGAAGGTATTCTTTAATCTTGATTCGGAATTGTATATGACCCTTATGTGTATTGAGTGTTCTTCAATCTCTACTTTTTAATACTTTTTAATATAATTTTGATTATTCATACAAATTTTTTTTATAATAACATCTCCTCGTCGTCATCTTCTTCAAACAAGCACTAGAAGAATATTTGGAAATATTATACGCATAGTATTTTAAAAACATAACTATCATTTTAATTATTTAATCACAACATTTATTTTTATCAAAGAAAGAAAAACGCTACAGAAGTTAAAGTTTCTTTTTTTCACCAGACTAACGTGAGACAGTGTTGCAAAGTGCAAACAAACAAGAGCCGAGTCACCAACTGCGGTGTTTTTGTGATTCCCTTTTTTTTCACCATTTCGTTTCAGCGACCTATGTAGTTTTACAGAAGCCAAAACGACGACGTTGTGGTTCGTCTTCTTCTGCGTTGCGCAATCTCAATTTCGCACCTCAGAAACAATACTACACACTCTTCACTCTGCAATGGAGGCCAGGGTCTCTTCCTCTCTCGGCCTCCCTTCTCCGAAGCCCCATGAAATCTCAATCTCCACAACCCTCTCCGACTTCCCTTCCCTCCTCACCCACTTCCCCCCCTTCGCCTGCACCACCTCCGCCAAGTGGCCCCGGCCCAGCCCAAAACCCCAGCCCCTCAAAGCCCTCCCCCTCTTTGATCGGGCCCTAATTGGCGCCACCGCAGGCGGCCTCGCCGGCGCCTTCACCTACGTTTGCCTCCTCCCCCTCGACACCATCAAAACCAAGATGCAGACCAAAGGCGCTGCACAAATTTACAAAAACGCCCTCGACGCTGTCGTGAAAACGTTCCAGTCCAGCGGCCTCCTCGGCTTCTACAGCGGCGTCTCCGCCGTCATAGTCGGCTCAACGGCCTCATCCGCCGTCTACTTCGGCACCTGCGAGTTTGGCAAATCGTTCCTTGGCAAACTCGAAAATTTCCCCGCCGTCCTGATCCCTCCAACCGCCGGCGCCATGGGGAACGTCGCCTCGTCGGCGATCATGGTACCTAAGGAGCTCATCACGCAGCGAATGCAGGCCGGCGCCAAGGGACGCTCCTGGCAAGTCCTCGTCGAAATTCTCCAAAACGACGGCGTTATGGGCCTCTACGCTGGGTACTCCGCAACGTTGCTCCGAAACCTACCGGCAGGGGTTCTGAGTTATTCCTCCTTCGAGTATTTAAAAGCCGCGGTGCTCCAGAAAACGGAGAAGAACCACTTGGAGCCGGTTCAGAGCGTTCTTTGTGGGGCTCTCGCGGGGGCGATTTCGGCGTCGCTTACGACGCCGTTGGACGTGGTGAAGACGAGGTTGATGACACAGGTGCGCGGCGAGGGGGTGAATAAGGTTGCGGCGGTTATGTACGACGGCGTTTCAGCGACGGTGAAGCAAATTTTGAAGGAAGAAGGATGGGTGGGGCTGACACGTGGCATGGGGCCTAGGGTGCTTCACAGCGCGTGCTTTTCGGCGTTGGGGTACTTCGCTTTTGAGACGGCGAGGCTTGGGATTTTGCGGGAGTATCTTAGGAGGAAGGAGTTGAGTGAAAGAGAAACTCAAGTTTCTGTTTCCACTGCCTGAGTTCGTATTTTCACTATTTTTGTTCTTTATTGCTCTATTTATGTTTGGATTTGTGTTTTGGGTTTTCAATGAGTTACTTCTTGTAGAATGTTTCAGTAGAAATTATTTGTCATGGAAACTGGGGTACTGAGGTAGCAGATACAAATGTAGGTTCTTGAATGTTGTTTTAGTTGTCCTTTTGCTTGAAATTTGTTAATGGTTACACACAAGTTGTCACAATACTAATTGTTATAATAGTTTTCCTCCTCTGCATAATGCTGTTTCTCAATTTCAAAAAGACATGTTGGTGATGGTCAGGTTCAGTGGTGCCATGTTCTTACAGAAACAAACCAGGTTGTTGATTCTTTTGCTGGACACAGGCTTCACTCTTAGGTTTCTTTGAGGAGTTTTGAGGCTCCTACTCATTTTATTCTTTTAGTTCCTTTGGGCTTCACCTTGTTGGTTTTGTGTTTTGTTTATCATCCTCTGGTGTTTCACCAAAAGAAATTAAATGGTTTTACCGTTTTATGGCATAGTTGAGGGAAGTTTATGATTGGGTGAGGAGTGATGATTCTAGGATACTATGATTCTAAGATTTGTTTAGAATAAGGCACATGAATGTCACCTTGCATGTTGTATGAATATATGAGTTGGTCACACAACGAATGCTCGTTTGTGTTTTTATTGTTCTTTGCTTCTCTCTTATAGTATTAGTCACACTCTTTAGTTGTTTTCTCTTTTTGACATTTATATTTTTATATTGATTATCGAACATAGACTTGAGGATTGAACAGTTTGCCATATGTCTGTTGAATTGGAACTTGTCCGACCGTACTTCATCATGTGGAGTACAGTCTTTGTTTTAAAACTCCATAGACCATTTTTGTCCATAGATCATAATTATGTTAATGTGGGATGCTAAATTATATGCCGAACATCTGGTTCTTTTAGGGTATGTATGAATTTTTTTTGGGTGAGGGTGTTCATGAGAGAGGGAAGGGATGTTAAGTTCTCAATTCTAGAGTGAGATTATAAAATTGTGTAAAAATGAAAAAAGGTAATTAAAATGTTATATGGTCTATTCTTATTCCTTTCCTTTTTAAAGGATATTCAAATAAGAAAATTTGATTTCAAATGAAATTTATTCTCCCTTTTGTGCTCAAATATATTTTTGTTAAGTTCTAACAAAGTAAACAGTGTTTCACATTTCACGTATATCACAAATAACTTCAGTTTCAGGCTTCGGCCTACAGTTCCTGCTGAACTATTAAATATTTTTCAATTTAATCGGGCCTCGTTGTTTCTTGTTTCAGTAGTATGGAGTAAGCATGTACAAATTACTCTAATGTTAATTTCATAGAATAAACTATACATTATATTGTAGTTCATCCCCATCAAAAGTGGAATTTCGTCAAGAATGAAGACAATTTATGCTAGAGATTCTGAAGTTTGTACTTTTTTGAAAATTGCCAATGTTTCTCATTTGCTATATAATATGTTAGTATACCATCAAACATGGTCAGATATGAAAGTAGAGAAATAATACTCTGGTTTTCGTCGGGGAAAATCACTACGTAGTACTAATATCTAACTAAAATGGATACTCCATGCCTTCATCCTCTAATAGTACTGAAGTCCTCTGATGTTAGTACACATGGACATTTTGTTGTTCTACTAGTTTGACTGGTCTATGTCTTCTTGAGAGGTTATGTATTGATTGTGACTTCTGATTTTGGGTAAATGTTTCAGTTCTTTCTTTATGTTCATTATGAACATTTTTTCCTGCATTTCAAGTAAATGTGTTTCTAGATAGCCTCGTAGGGGAACAGAGGCATTGGAGCAGTAGTTCAATACAAACGAGAATATCTGTCCAAGTAATGTATATTAAAGCAATAATTTTGGCATTGGGTCAGTTTAATTAAACATGAAATAAGTGTTTTCAAAATAAGTAAGTTTTAGAAAAAATCACTTGTCTAATAATCAAATTTTGTTAAAAAGAATGAAAAACTGTTTAAAAATAATAGATTAGGCAAACATAGAAAGAACACAAATCTACTTATTTTATTTAAACAAACATTTTTTTAAAATAAACAATAAAAAAACTCACTCTTTCATAACCTTTTAATGCGGTGAGAAATGGTGATTTTTTTTTTTTTTTATCGTGCACCAAAGAAATTTTTTCTCTGCGTGATAGTGGGAGACTAATTCTTGAGACATGGGGATTACTGATATAGTATTGTTTCTCTTAACAAAGTGTTTCTTTTTTCAAAGACACATGGTCACTGATGGTTAAGCGCAGTTTGTTGTGGAAGAAAATCGGGGAGCTTTTCACCTGTTGTTTCAACTCCATGGCTTTTAGAGAATTGTTTTTACTTCTATTCCGAATGTGAATTACAGTAAATTGTAGCAATTCTTGGCGCCAGTGCCCGATCTTCTTCCTCCTCTTCAATTGAAATTGCTCCAAGTCTTAGTAGAACGACTTTTAAAAATTCTTATGTGAAGGTTGTGTTCCACCAAATGATGTGTCAAAATAATTTGTGCCCTCTTTGTTCCAAAATCATATACCTCATAGTTTTCTACTCGTTTTCTTGATGGACTAGTTGACATTATAACCAACTTACCTGTAATATTGTTTGTCAATGGAATCAACCGCTATTCTTCAGAATTGCTTGTCAGCGTTTCAGTTACAGTTGTACTTTTTCTGAGTTTTGCATTGTTATAATTGTAATAATTTTGTCTTCGTCTTGACAGTAAGTAGATGGTTCTAATTACATTGTTGCATACAAAAAAATGCTCTTATTACAATACTTGGAACAACAATTCCGACTACCCAATTTTGTGCGACAATTCTGCATTTTTCTTGCCGTAGAAGCAGTATTTTAATGTAATCTCGGACTTTCATTACATGGTTGAATTTGTTCATAGAACGCAAAGGTGTGGAAACGTACAATATAAGAAAGTAAGCTAATGGCAATGCTATGTTCTTAGATTTTGACAGAGCTTATGAAATATTCAGATGCAGACATGAAAAATAGGATTAGCTAACATTATTTATTTGTAGCGTCATCAAAACCTTCACATTTTAGATATCAATAGAAAAATCATTTCAAAACAAGAAAATTTCTAAAAAACGAGCACACCACCTGCGATTTCTTTATAACTAGCAGTTGTAAAAGCACAGAATAAACAAACATGAGAATCAGATATACTCATTCTAGATTTATAACAAATAAGAGAATTGATTTCTTGATAAGTCAAGAAATTCTAATAAATTTAAATTCCTAATACCAGAGGGAATTTCTCCGTTCTCGATAAATTCAAAGAAAGTAATCCGTGTAAATATCCAAGCTCTTTTGGTATTTCACCTGTTAAATCTTTACTTGAGAGATCAATGCTCTCTAGAAGATTCTCTGGATTCCAGTCCTTATGCTCCTTACCTTTCCACATCACTAACACATTCGAGTCATACATTGCATGGCCTTTATATATTCTTCCACTTTTAATTATTTCCCTTCCCAACATTGCTGTAAAATTTTTCAAACATGTTGGAATTCCTCCTGACAAGTTATTCCTTCAAAGATCCAAGAGGTGAATTTGTCTCAAAGAAGTGATTTACCCGCAAATTCAAGATTCGTAATTGTTGTAGACTTACTCCAATCCATGAGAGAATAGGATAAGAAAATATATTTTCACTCAAGTCTAATACATCCAAACAGGTGCAGTTCTTCAGTGTGAGTGGTAGGGCTCCTGTTTATTTGTTGTTTCGTATGATCAAAGCTTTCAAATTAACAAGAGTGCCCATGGATTGTGGAATCTTCCCTGACAAATTATTATTGCTTAGATCAAGAACTCGTAATGAATTTAAATGTTCCAAACAGTCACGCAACTGCTCCATTATTTGATTATTTGACAAACTCAAAATGTACATGATTTTGGTTGCATTTCTTCTACACAAGAATGTGTTTGAATCGGTTTCAGAAAGATCCAATGTGTAAGTTTGTGATAAAAAACAGGAATTCCACCATCATTTGACTTAAGAATTGGAAGCTTGAGTTGTAAATTTGGGATAGTACCTTTGAGACTGTTGTGAAAAATATTCATCTCACTCATAGATTGTAACTTGTTCCAAAACCAATATGGTACATAGTCATCAATCTCAGCACCAGAAATTTCTATGCAGTCCAAGTAGATTTGAGTCTACAACCAACATGCGGATCCAATTTGGAAGAAGCAAGTGGTAAATAAATTCACTAGTAGAAGAAAGGCATTTATCGTCGGTTATGAGAGACTTTTATCGTCGGATCCCGATCCGACGTTGACCCAGGAGACGTTGAAAATGACGTCGGTTAAACCACCAACGTCACGTAATCCACTACCACGTCGGTTTGGACCAGGAAACCGACGTGGTGCTTTGCTGAAATCCACAACACCACGTCGATTTTGGTCAAACAACCGACGTGGTGTTCTCATTTTTTTAAAAAAAAATTATAAATTTCTAAATCTCTAATCAATACAAGAAAACACCATAAAAAATTTTAGAATTTTTTAGCAAATATAGATATGTGAAATCAAATGCTACAATCTAAAAAAATGGATGAAAAATAAGAAAAAAAATAAAAAAGAAACCCTAAACGATGGAATTTTGGAATTTTTGGAGGCCCAATCGCCTTCGGTTGGCCAAGAGCTTCGTTACCCCATTTCAAACAACTTTTATTTTTGGAGCGTCTCAATCCGAGCTCTCTATCAAAATTTATGGCCGTTTAAGTTTTTTCGCCCTAAATCTATGATAAATCTATACAATGTAAGAACTCTACCATCAAATATATACTAAATCTAGATGTTGATAAAAAATTTGGGGCAAAAATAAATTTCTAACTATTTTTAATGAATTTTACGAAATTGCTAACCTCTTGCTAAGGGTATCGAACCAAGAATCCAACCGAGATTGTCAACAAGCTTGTGCGTAACAAACGAAAGTGAAAGAAGCCCAAACGAACACTACCAAAATCACAAAACGCAAACAAAAACTCGATAAAATACCACAATCAGTGAAAGCAAGCGAACATGGAGGAGAAAGGAACAACTAAACACTTGAAACCAAGGGTACCTTGAATGAAGCTAAAAACAAAAATGGCACCGTTTAAACGAAGCACTCAACGTAAATGAAGGACCAAGAGTGAAATAGAGCTTAATGGAGAACCTATGGAACTCGAAACAGAGCACAAAGATGCCAAAATAGTGAATCGAGAGCGCGGACGCAGTGGACGGAGAAGAAAAGTGAAAGTGAAAACACGTGGGGTGGGTTAAAACAAACATAATCACATCGGTTAGGAGCTTATAACCGATGTTGTGTTGAACCTTAATTTTCCAAAATCCACCTCCAATTCACCTTCACAATGTCGCTGCACACATGACGTTAGTTATTGGGACAAAACCAACGTCGTTTTTCCTCCACATAACGTCGATTGGCCTCTCCCAACCAACGTTAGGCACTCACTGCCAAAATAAAAGTTAAAATTTAAAATTTTTATTTTACAGTGTTTTCAATGACGATTGTAAGTGGTAACTGACGTTATCTATGTATAACGATGTCGGTTTATTGCAAACCGACGTCATAATGTTCATTTATTTATGCGTTTTTAGTGTCAGTTTTTGATTTAACCGACATTATATTGACGACGTAAAAGCCCTTTTTTCTACTAGTGATTAATGGGAAAGTATGACTTGTGTTGTTTTTGAAAGTTCTGTTGTTTTTGGAAGTTCTCTTATTCACGGTGACATGTATTTTCATTTAGGCCTCTTGTTGGCATGAAATTTTCTTTTTATATATAATTATTAAAATTTAAAATATCAACCTAACTGAGATAAAGTTTCACAATAATGTTTAATATGATTTTTATAAAAAAGATGTCAAAATAATACTATGTATGCATTGGTATTTAGCAAGAGAACATGCAATATGCATATCAAAATATAGATTAAATTGAAAATCACACATAAGTACCATCAACAAGTGTGGCAGCATCGTTATTCTCAAAATGGAATGAGAATGCTTACAGTATAATATGATATAGAAAGACAGTAAGATCACTATGTTTCTTCAAGCAGAGATATATACTGCATTATATTATAAACCTCAAATACTACATATCCTATGCATCCAGCAATCCATTAAGCTTTCATCCCAGATTGAAATTGTGAAGCTAATCGCCCATAAACTGCACATTTTGTGCTACAAATGAGAACAAATATATTAGTCCTGTTGTAGAAAAATTTGAGACTGAAATTTAGTAACGAGATAGTATTTTGCAGGCTAATCTTTAATTTTTTTCCGTATTAAAAATAGAATCTACCCCCAAAAACTTTGATATAAATGTTTTTAAAGAAAGGTAGGTTATGTTTAGAAGAAATAATGGAGATAGGTTTTTATATAAGCTAATTGAAGACATGAAGGACTTAGAGCTTACTTTTAATATTGGACCTCACTTCTAATAATGTTAAAGCATATGCTTTTAATACTTTTAATGTTAAAACACTCGTACTTTGTATACAAAAAATCAAGAATTATATGCTTTCACATGATAAAAAGTACCACAAAAAATAAATAAAACAAAAGCGGGAAACTACACTAAATCCATGCAAAACAAAAGAGATCAATTATCCAAACTTACACTCTATTCTGGAAAAACTTGATCCTTTAAAGAAGGATGCAAGTCCTGAAGTCTCATCTATTGTCGTCGACACCTAAATTAATCATATGATCCTAATTTCTTGCAAGTCAGGTCTGGAATATTGAAGTACATTCTATAGAAATAAAGAAATAATCATTAACAATTTCAGAGAAAGAAGTTAGTGCAATAACGTACCGGCTATCCTCTGAGCCAGCTCTGGCACTTGGCTATTTTGAGTTCAGCCATTACAAGTATATAATCTATCAGTCTGTTCAAGAATCTCATATAAGCAATTCTCCATGGTTGCCAAAGTAGCATTGGCCCTAACAAGCCCCAAAATCCTGCAAAGAATCCTATCCCCAAGCTCATGTATAATGCTCCATAGAAAACTGAATTGTCTTCTTCACCATCAATTGCTGCTGGTTGTTGAGGCTTTGGTATTGCCTCGTCTCCAGGACAACTTTTGTTGAGTTGCTCTCCACAAAGATCAATATTTCCTTCAAAAGTAGAGGCTTCGAAAGTTTGCAACTGTCTTCCCCAAGGGATTCTTCCACTCAGATTTTTGTTTGATAAGTCTAACACTCCAAGGCGATCAATCTTGGAAAGAGTGGAAGGAATATTGCCTGAGAACTCATTTCTTGACAAGTCGAGAAATTCTAGCGAATTTAAATTCCCAATCTCGGAAGGAATTTCTCCATGAAAGTAGTTTCTTGATAAATTCATAGAAACCAATCCCAGTAAATATCCAATCTCTTTTGGTATTGCACCTGTCAAATTATTACTTGAGAGATCAATGCTCTTAAGAAGATTCTCTGGATTCAAGAACTCATAATCCTGACCTTTCCAAGCCAATAACACGTAAGCGTCATAAATATCTGCATATATTTCTTGAGATGAAATTTTTCGTTTCCTTACAATTTCCCTTGGGATTAGGCTCCTTTCTATCAACTTGGTAAACTTTGTGAGACATGTTGGAATTTGTCCTGAGAAGTTATTCCTTGAGAGGTCCAAGACTTGAATTTGAGTCAAATAGCAGAGATGTACAGGAACACTTCCAAAGAAGCGATTTACTCGCAAGCTCAAAATTTTCAATTGTTGCATACTCTCCCCAATCCAAGACAGTACTTCACCAGACAACATATTTTTACTCACATCCAATAAAGTTAACCAAGAGCAGTTTTTCAATGTGAGTGGCAGTTCTCCAATAAAATTGTTGTTTCGTAGGACCAGAGCATTCAAATGAACAAGAGAACCCATGGACTGTGGAATCTTCCCTGATAATTTATTATTTCTTAGATCAAGGTATCGTAGTGAACTTAGATGTTCCCAACAGTCAGGCAGTTGTCCCGCTATTTCATTATTTGATAAATCCAAACTATACCTATTTTTTGGCACTCTATCTCCGCACAATAGTGTATTTAAATCTGAAAACTTATTTTCTGACAGATCCAACGTGCCAGCGTGGGACAAAAATGTAGGAATTACACCTTCAAGTTTATTTGAATTTAGAATTATTGCATCTGGACCATCCTCGACAGACTTCATCGTTAAATTCGGAATTGTACCTTGGAGACTGTTGTAAGACATATTCAACTCTTGTATAAACTGTAACTTGTTCCAAAACCAATCTGGTACAAAGTCATCAATCCCCGCATCAGAAATATCAACGAAACTTAGATGACTTTGAGACTGGAGCCAGCTTGGGAAGCTAGGACCCAACTTGCAAGAAGCTAGTCCCAAATTAAATAATTGGAAAGGCGGAATCCAGCTAGTATCAAACGTTAAAGACAATGAGTTGTCTGATAAGTCTAGTTCTAACAATTGGGACAAATTTGTGAAATGTAATTCATTGATATCACCCTCCAAGTAATTCCCTTCAAGACGGAGAGACTGCAACCGATAAAGCAACCCAATGCTTTCTGGTATTTTTCCAGTTAAGTGATTGTTGGAAAGAGATAAACTCCCCAAAGATGTAAAGGCCGAAAGATTAGGTAGCTTTCCAATAATCATGTTATTAGATAAATGTAGCGTGTCTAATACAGGGCTGTTGCACCTTGAGGAATTCTGAATGAAGCTAGAAATTTCCCCACTCAGGTTGTTATAGCTGAGGGATAATTGCTTCAATGTGCATATGTGCCCAAGGGAAGCCGGAATCTCGCCTTGCAGTTTGTTACTAGAGAGGTAAAGAACTTCAAGAGAGTTCATTACTTTCCCACATCCATCTGGAATGAGACCTTCTAACACGTTATCATGGAGGTCAAGTGTACGAAGATTGGTAGTGAAGTTAAAGAGCCAGTAAAATATGGATGATGATTTTAACATATTGTGGGAAAGATCGAGGGAGACGAGAGAAGATAAAGAATTTGTGATTGAAAAAGCTGACATGAGAAAACTATCATCCTTGAGATTACAATTTTGTAAATAAAGATTTTGAAGTTTTGAACTGAAGTTGAAACTACCTTGAAACACCAATGATGCCATATTATTAGAAGAAAGGTCAAGGATCACAAGAGAAGGAAAATTTGAGCGGACAGGAGATGACAAAACAATGTTATTGCGAGAAAGATAAAGCTCGTGAAGAATAGAGCTAAAGTTTGACAATAATTGAAATGTTGAGGATGTGAGCATATTATATGAAAGATCAAGGATGGTAAGAGAAGTTGAAAAATTGGAATATGAATAAAACAGAGAATGAGTATGGGTATCTGAAAGAGAACAATCAACTAGCCTCAACTCTCTTAGCTTTGGAAAAATAATGGTTAGTAACCAGTCAGGGTTATGTAAACCATGAAAGGCAAGATTTGTTAGGTAACGGAGATTAGACAACCAGTGTGCATCCTTAGGTTTGACATCAAAATAGCCAGGAAGTCTAAGAGTGTGCAAGAAAGGAAGATTCCCAACCTGGAAAGGGAGTGCTCCAGTAAAGAAATTGTAACTGAGATCGAGATATCTCAACTGTGACAGATTTGCAAGTTGATAAGGGAGTTTCCCGTTGAGATAATTGTCATTGAGATCGAGATACCTCAACTGTGACAGATTTGCAAGTTGATAAGGGAGTTTCCCGTTGAGATAATTGTCATTGAGATCGAGATACCTTAAATGTGTAAGGCTTCCAAGTTGATAAGGGAGTTCTCCAGAAAGAAAATTGCCTCTTAATATCAGAGACAGTAAATGTGTAAGGTTTCCAAGTTGGGCAGGAATCCTCCCACCGAAAGAACAATAGGAGAGATTGAGATATCTTAAGTTGGTGAGTGAGCCCATGAGTTCTGGGATCTGACTCCCAATAAACTCATTGTTGCTGAGATCCAAATGTTGAATATTTTGCAAGGACAACAATGAAGTGATATTGATTGCACCTCTTAAATAAGGTGTTGGATACTGACCAGGGAGACTAAGGATGGTTACATGAGCTGTTTGATGGTGGCATTGAATGCCTTTCCATTTGCAACAATCTCGACTGTTCTCATCATCCCTCCATGTAGACAGCATGTCGTGGACATCTATGAGGCCATGTTTGAAGTTGAGAAGTGCCTCTCTCTCACTCTCAATGCACTTTATTTGTGCGCTATTGTTGAATGCGAGAATGGATGCTGCAGAATGCAACAAGAGAAGGAGAAGTGCATAAAAGAGTTTGAGATAATGAGTAGGCATTATGTAGTGCCTCATATCAAACAACTCATCAAGTATTCATGCATGCGGATAGGATTTATATAGCTGATAGTACGGGTGATGAACAGAATTGTTGATTCTCTCCTTCGATAAGACCCACACACTATGTAAGACATATATTCTAACACCGTATGCTTTTTATACAAATATAAATATTGTGTATGAAAGTATTTTAAACTCTTTCTAACAGTTGTATATCAAAAAGACGAAACTATATTGAGAAAAGTCTACATAAAATCATGGCATTTACCAAAAGCATGGAAAAACAGAAATTTAATTTGCCTTTATATAAATTTTGTGAAGACTTGGAATTTCAAAGTCTATGCAATTGTTTCATATTCTAAATTTGATGTCATTATAAACATAATTTTCTAACCCATCAAAAGGGTTAGAAAAGAAATATAAGACAACACTAATATTTATTATACACTATTATATTTTTCGTAATTGTTTAAAAGCACTGATATATTTCGATAAATGTAATGTTTAAAAATTTTATAATGTATGACACAAAAAGAAAATATAAAAAAAAAAATATCAAACTATATATCTAACTTATCTTAGTTTAAAAGAAATAAAAATATTTCATCATTTACTTACGTAATCACTATAAATACAACAAAAATCATAATCTATTAATTACTATGATATCATTTGTATGACAATATTACTAAGAAAATTAAAAAAAAAATACAAGCAAAATTGTATAAACAATATTAGGTTTTGAAAAAAAAGACGACAACTATGACATGATTACATTTTTATTATAAAAAAAATATTAATCATAATACGAGAAGAAAACTTTTTTAGTGTAATATGATTATAGGTTAAGTCATTAATATATGCAGATTTTTCAACGAATTTTGAATGTCACTAACAAATCTTGTCCGTTGATAATTTCAGTTTTTCCCTTTTGTAATGAATGATATACTTAACTCGTTATGTATTAGGTACATATAATTGTATAAATATGTGTAAATGTTTGTTATAAGATTCACTTGTTCACTCCTTAACCCTCATATATTCTATTAATATTGTTTACATATGTGTGTAAAAGTTTTACAATAGTAGTTTCTGTTTAAAAATTATACAATATTTTATGTTGAAGATATAATCTATGAAAACTAATCATACTACCATATAGCATAATTATGAAAAAAAAATAATTCATATTTTTTATAGTCTTCTTTTATTAAAAAATCTGTTATATATCATACTTAATGTAACAGCCCAAAAATTCTATAACTTTTGTCTGTTACCAAGTATTAACATCCATTTAAGGTTCAAGGTACTACAAAAAGTGTAACAACCTAGAAAATCTGTCATTTGAGTGAAATGGTAGAAGTGGAATGAGCACTTGATTATTATATTATTAAACTAAAAACGTGTATTTATAGAAAAAGTAAATAGTCAAGTCTCATTTCAACTCAAGCCATCATCTCTCTAAAACCCCTAATCTCTTTTCCTCTGACTTCTCTCTAAGTCTCTGCTTCCATACCTCATCAGTTTCTCAAGCGGAGCCTACCGTTGGACTCGTGGCGGAGAATAGAGCAAGTCTGTCCGATCAGAACCTCCGTTAGAGTAAGTTCATTTTCTGCCCCTTTTCCTTAGAGCAGATTTAGGATTTTGTTTTTCCTCTGCTTACTGAGCTCGCATGTGGCATTTGAGCCATCAGACGGTACCTCTGTGAGCTCAGTTTCCTAGTGTGTTGGTCTGATCGTTGATCAGAGCTCCTTTGGTGCAAATTCGAGTTCTTGAGGATCTTAAGCTTTTGGGAGTGTTAGAGAGAACTTTCACTGCGATTAAGGTAAGGGAAGCTAACCTTAGTGCTTGTTTGATTTACAAATTTAAGTCTTGAATAGAGAAGTTAATGATTATAGTAATTGTACAATTTGTATATGGTAAAGTTTCCTACAGGTCTGAAATGTTGAATTGAATGTTGCATGTATGAGATAGTTGTGTGAAACTTGATGATATGTTGATCTGTTGAATAGATAATTTGTGCTAGGGTAGATCATTCATTGTGTATGTGGCTTGATTTTCACCCAATTTAGTCATCTGAGGCATGCATGGTAACTCTAATATAGTGAATGATGTTGATTTTCTTTATAATTCGCCCAGGCGACATCATCTCGCTCAGGCGAGAATAATTTCGAGTAGCCAGTATGCTTTTTCGCCCAGGCGGAAAATTACTCGCCCAGGCGAGGAAGCCCCTGGAGCAAGTGTGCTGCTCTCTAGAGTGCTTTCGCCTTAGCGAGAAATCTTTCGCCCAAGGGAGGAGGTATTTTCGCCCAGGCGAGAGTATTTTCGCTCAAGCGAAAATAGACCTTGCTCTCTGGACTACTTTCGCCCAAGCGATAAATTTTTAGCTCAGGCAAGGGGTATTTTCGCCCGGGCGAAATTGGTGTCGCCCAAGCTAAAAAGAAAAGGAAAATTTTTTTTTTTTGGGACCTTTTGTTTCTGAATGTTTAGCTCTTTTGGAATACAATGTATGTATTTAGTAAAACCAATTAATTGATAATTTAAGTTTAATTATATTGATAGTTTGGTGATTTCTTTAAATGTTGAGATTGAAGTGGAGATTGAGATTTATAAGTGAATGAATGCATGA
>Ga0209489_103466_pt1 | contig 30690 bp, 13 predicted proteins | sample SiratrowhiteBW_FD_187527 | JGI IMG/M metagenome (GOLD analysis project Ga0209489, IMG submission 187527) | Root nodule microbial communities of legume samples collected from California, USA - Siratro white BW (SPAdes) (version 2) | ecosystem: Host-associated > Plants > Roots > Nodule | place...
GATCCATCCTGGAAGATTGGACATATTCCTTTAAATGGGGTCTCCTGGTTGAGATGAGTCTGGTAATGGATCTGAGTACAGATCTTTGTCTTTTGAAGATATTATAGGGACTCAACAAAGGAGAATGGGTTTCAGAGATTTGAGCATCTTCTGGAACATAGGAATACTCAATAAGGTTTTCTATTTTTGAAGACAGAGTTTTAGAAACACTGGGTGGTAGGGAGAGTGTGGAGTTTAAGAGAACAGGCTGAGAGTGTGCTTGGGTATGTGCGTCCATGTCTGGCTGGTTTCTCCTACTCGTCTTCGGCATATAATTTATACCATCATATCCCCCTTTTGGAAAACGGTTAGGCTCTGATACCATTTCGGACAAAACCTCCCCATAAGGAAACAAGAACAGCCCCTCAGGTCTAAACAGTGCCACCATGGCTTAAACGACCAACTATGGCATTCTCAAATCCTTATGAGAGAGCGAACTATCATAAACGGTTCAAAGGATCGGAAGCTTTCTGATACACAAGATCCTCATAAGAGGCGAGCCTTATTATCCTTTCTTTAACTTACTTTTTTTCTTTCACTTTTAATTTATTTTTCTCAGGGTCGAAATTCAAATTTAAATCATTGAACAAATTTCAGATATGTGAGTCATCTTGTCAATAAGACACAATCTATGACTTCTAATTATTTTCTTGTTTTACAAGTGTTTTACATGTTGTATATTAACTTTTAATAACATATATTTGATTCTTTTTTAATTATTATTAGTGAATGTGTGATAATGCTTAATTTTTATTTTTAGTGTTGATCGATATTCTGGTGATAACTATACCAGGAACATTTAAATTTAAAAATCATAATCTATATCAATAATCAAGATTACTCGTAATTTATCATAAAAAATACTCTTCACAATTTTTGATGAATAATATCACCCAATTTGTAATGAACAGAAATTTTTAGAATTTGACAGATATGATCTTTTACAAAAATTTATGTCATAATTAGAAAATAAAAATAAATTTAAATATATTAATTCATATATTTTTTTTATGAAATTTTTGAAGAATAATTATTTGTGATAAAATATGTTATAAATATATTTGGGATGGGATTTAGTTCACCATGGCAACTAACTTTTGACAAATTTTTCTTTCATGTTTAGCTCATGTAAGAGAGTTTGTTGTAAAATTGGAAATGTCATTTTTGTCACCGAATAACGAGAGATATGTTGTTTATCTTTTATATTATTATAAATGTATTTCTATAATTGATAATTGGTAAAGTTATAAAATAATAATAATAATAGTAATAATAATAATAAGAGTAGTTATACTTTGACAACCACAGGTGACATATACCCACTTTATAACCTTATGTGACGTTGATGTGGCCAAGATAAATGACATGGAAAAAATATTCCAAAGAGTCATTTTTAGGGTTTACATGTTTGAGGTTTTATCTAAAATGCTGCCCAACATATTCCTTCAAGAGTTGAAAAGAAGTGAGTTTGAATCTCAGATCTCTTGAATCTCGTCACTGCTGTCATCGAAGCTGTTTTCGCTGTCATCGATTCTCGACCACCGTGATTTTGTTTAGTCACCACAAACACAGAACAGTAATTTTCGGCTATTCTTTTGTTGTATTACTTTGTCCACTTCAAATGAAAATATCTTCATCTTGGTAGTTTGTTTATTCAATTTGTCACCTTGAACTACTTTAGCATACTATTATTACTGTGCAGGTAAGTCGTTGATCTTTTCACAGTGAAAATAGCCCAAAAAATCATTTAAACTTGTACCATGTAGACTTGTGAGTCAACACTGTAATTTGATATGTGAAGTTTGACTCGGTCAAATTTCCTCTAGAAGACTTTTATACCGTCTAATTATGCCAAACTGTCCATTGTTTCGTATACAAATTTTCTTAAGGTCTATATTCAGAATTAGAATATCTTATGATGTAAGTGAGTTTTCAGTTTAGTAATAGGAAGTTTATTAGTTTACACACATTTCATGTGTGTTAATTATAATAATATTGTTTTATAACTAGGAACGTGTTTTATTATAAGAAATATGATTCTTTTTATAGTGAAATACAAAATATGACTGAAGAGGTTAAAATCGGTTTCCTGTCACAATTTTTAAGTCTGCAACTTTAATATTCACTATTATCTATTATTTAATTATATCTTATATATATATATATATATATATATATATATATATATATATATATATATATATATATATATATATAGGTATGCATGATAATATAACAAAATTTCTTTATTTTAATTAATGAAAAGGACGATAAATACTTTAGATTACAATAAATATTTTTTTTTCAAACTCATTTCGATTTAGATTTTATTATAGACAAGTAAATTAACCAAAATTTATCATATTCTTTTAATCTTTTAATTTATTTCTATATTTTAAAATATGGATTAAATTTACAATTAAATTTTGCATTTTTATCTCTAAAATAAAATATTCTAGCTCTATCGCCGGTTATCTATAATATATAGTTCATGTTAAAACTTACAGATATTTTTATTTTTATTAATATGAAAATTTTTAATTTAATTCTTTTACAATGTAAGACTTTATTTACTCTAAATGGATTTACTATATATATTTCACGTATTATAATAAAAATAATATTCATTTATTATATATTCATATTTATAAAGATAACACATAAATAAAATTAATAGTGAACATAATAATATTTTTTAAAACATATATAACATTTTAATTTGAAAATATAAAACATAACAGTAAATTTAGTTCATTTATAAAATAATATTAAAATTTAATAATAGTTTTATCGGGAAAAAAAAAAAACTTGAACTTAGATATCACTTCTGAACTTCATTTCTGCTAGTAGAAAAACAATTGAGTTAATATGTTTTGTTTTGGAAATGGGTTTTCACAAGTTAGTTTATCCACGTGATCATGTCACATGAAAATTGTACCTATCGCAATAAACAATTTTCACATAATATAATTATGAGAAAAAATCAATATAAGAGAATATTTTCCCGATTTCCATACTGTATTCTTTTACCTTCCAAATACTTTAGTGTTCAGTGCTATTATTATTTCTAGACAATAATTTCATCTTTATTTTTGCTTAATTAATAAGTCACCAAATATATGTTTGCTGCGATTTATATATACTGTATGATTGTGTATGTTATATTATTACTATTATGAAAAATTCTATAATTATTATAAGTATTTTATCTGTGACACAATAATTTCAATTTTAGTAATTTGAAAAAAGTTTTAAATAGATTGATATTTTTACTTTTAAATGAAGTATTATTTTTGTTAATTTTTTGTGTGGATTCAATATATTTTGAAATAATGAGGTTGTTTTGATAAGATTTAAACTTAAATAATTTCGAAATAAAGTTTGAAAAAATTATATACTTAATGTTATTTTTAATTTTTATTAAAAGAAATTAAACTTAAAAGTAAAAACACATAAAATTATTGTTTTTGTTTACCACAATGTTACAAATTATACCTGCAAACAAATGGCATGAACAAGCACATGTCAATAATAATTAATTGGCATAGCTTTGACAAAACGTGAGATAACATTTGAGTTGAAAATTAAATGAAAATGTTGGTTTCTAGATTTTCAGCACTCTTCACTGATATCATGCTCTTCAAGGAAGGTTCCTCTAGCTTTCCACTTAGCATGGATATTGACATAATATGAGATGTTTTGTCTTCTTGAACTACTCAGCACCTTGGTCCAAATAGGTGAATATGAATATTGTTTCAAATTTATTATCAATTACAGTCAAATAAATTTTTGGAATAAGAATAGTTTTAAATTATAATAAAACAAAACCAAAACATCCAAAAAGAAAAGAATGATGTCATTGCCACTTGCCCTTTATTACAACAAATGACACCCTTTAAATATAAACAAAATATAACAGAAAAAATTAATTAATATAATTGTTTTCTTGTAATGACATAATATAGTCGTAGTGTAATATTGTTGAAACACCTATCAAACTTCGATTGTATGCGAATTATTTTTGTTACGTATTTAACTGTGAATCTAAGTCCTACATTGAGTATGAATCAAGAAATTTGAGTAACATATAATAAAAAACACCCACAAATCAAATGTCTTGATGTTTTAAGTTGAATGTAGTGTCTTTTTTTTATGTAGTTTAATTCATTTTTTATTCTTATTTGTCTTCTCAAAATTTCCCCCCTATAATTATTTAAAAAAGTTTTCTAAAAGAAGTGACGAGTAAATCTGATTTACAATAAGCTATTTAAGTAGTGAGAGCAAGAGTTTGATGTTTTTTTCCAATAAACTCAAAAAATAGTAGATTATTTCTTGAAACGTCAATAAATGAAAGATTTATCAAAATTAATAGAAAAACCTTTAATAAAAGATCTATTGTTAGAAGGAAGGTAAAGTTTGGATATAGGAAAATATTGATTCAAGTAGCACATGATTTAGTCATAGTAAAGAGAGATTAATTGATTAAGATGATGAAATACATTACTAATGTTATAATGAGTAGAGATAAAATAGATAAATTTCAAATATGGTAATGAATTTAAAAAGAGTTATGGTGATTGTAATAAGATAAATGTAATGATATATAAATATCAACTGAAGAAGAATATGATAATATTAAAAAATAACAATATTATTATATTATTATGTATATATATATTTCATATTTCACATAGTGCTTTTTTTTTATCCTATCACTTATTATTTAAATAGAAATGAGAAGTTTTATTTATCTACAAATTCTTCATTTTTTAGCACTATAATTTTAATTATTTTATATAAGTGAAGAAAACATATTAATTAAGAAATTAATATGAAGGATAAAAGAGATGTAAAAATGTGATGACCATTTAGGCCTCCATGTTCAAAACAGAGGTGAGGCTTGAAAATAACTAAATTGTCAACACATTTGTATTCCAATTGATTTTGGACAAAATTGTGATAACAAATGGATTGAGATAATTTCATGCCACTGTCTATTTGTGTGATATTTTCATTTTTTTTTCATATACAAATAGTAGATTAAGAAAATGAAAACAAATATAATATAAAATAATGTTATATCAATCTTTTACAATTTTATCAAAATTGTAATATTTTAATAAAAATTAAAATTTTATCTATGCACAGTGTAACAGAGAGATATTAAATTTTATTAACTTTTCAAAAAATCATTTTATTTGATTTTTTTTTTGCTCTTATAGCTTTTTTTAATTTGTAATAATTTTTATAAAATTATTTATATGTTTGGTCTCTCAGCATAGTTAATAGATTATTATTAATAAACAAATTATATATAATAAAAAATATTAAAATAATTTACATTTATTTAAACAGATATTTAATTAAGTTTTTTTTGGCTAAAAACAATTTAATGGACGTTCGTTGAAAGTTTTATAAATCAACGTTTACAAAATAAATCTTAATAAATTATCGATAAAGAATAACAATATTATCAATAATAGAAAAAATAATCATTACAAATATATAAAAATAGATAATTGTAATAAACATCAATTAAAAAAATTTAGTTCACATTTACTAAAAAAAATAATCTTTCCAAGATTAGTGAAAATGTCATAATTAATATGAAGTGAGAAATAATAATCTACAATAAAAAAAATATAAATAATTTAAATAAAAAATAACTTATATCAGTATCAATAAAAAAATATAATTGAAATAAATTAAAAAAATAATAACACTAACAATGTTTAAGTGTCAGTCAAATCAACACACTTCAACTAAAATTAAGCTAAAAATTGAAAAAAAAATATAAAAAACAACAAAAGAATTTCATAATATAAGGAACTTTAAATAATTACTTTTTAGTATTTAAAATTTTTTAATAATCCAATAGTTTCATCAAATTTTAAAAACTTAACTATTTATAAATTTTCTGAACTAAATAATATATTTGATTATAAAACATTCCAAATTCTATGTAATTATCCTATTAAAGTTTCTTATTCCATGGTTACGTTAGTTTCCATACATTAAATAAATTAAGGGCTAAAGTCACGAGGTAAGGTTCCTTATCCGAAAATCATTTGACGTGCAAATACATGGACCGTATTCAAAACATGAATATTAATCAAATCACAAGAATGTGGACTCAGGTCTACACATCTTAAGTTTCCAAGCTCACGCGCTTCACTTCATTCCACAACCGACAGACACTAAGTCCAACCAACCTCAAATTTGGGACCTCCATTACCCACTTCAACCAAAAAAATCTTCAACTATACTCAACACAATCCCAACAGTTCCAACTTTTATTTGCACTAATTAAACAGTGTTTAGTTAAATTGAGTAACTACTTTATTCTTCAATATGTGTATGACTAATAATTTAGTTATTAAAAGAACGAAACTATTTAACTCTTAAATTTTAAAAAAATATTATATTTGATATCAAGTTTTATTTTTTTATGACTAATATAACATTAAGTTATAAACTTTTATAAAGTGACTTGCCATTGAATTGTATATATGAAAATATGATTTTTATTCTATGTAAAAAAAAATATTTTGTATATATTACTTTTGTGAGTATTTAGTATTACAGTGTGGGTCTGGAAAGAAGAGACATTGGAGTTACTAATAAAAGGTGTAAAATGAATAGTGTAGATTCTGGTGGAGCCTGGTTGCAAGTGGTTAAACAAGTAGATCCACCGACCTATGGAAGTAATATTTGTCTGTTGGGTTTAACCTTAACTATGAGCAACCAACCAACCACATGAGATGGATAGAGATAAGAATCTTTGGGACAAATATTCATTTGTCGTCTGTGCATATGAGAAAGGCTTTGAATAATCTGAGCCATAACTTAGTGTTCGATGAGATGAGATGAGAAAGAGAGATAACAAAGCCCATCCTCAACCATGTGTATTCAGGATTCAATATCTGGAAATTGGCTGTTGCCTACTGTTTCCTCAATACTTTTTCATCAAATAGGATAACGTCACTACAATTTTCCATGATGCTTGTGCAACCTTTCTGTAGGGTTTCGCCAGATTGGCCAACTGTAACCATGACCCCACCACCCCACATGACCACCCCTTATATCTCTTCTCACCCTTCCTTCCCTTTTTTCCTATATAAACTTCTATTTCCTTAAGTCATACAAAATACCATAAAAAAGAAAGAAAGAGAGAGATACACAACACAAACTAAGATTAGAAACTCTTCTACTTGGCTTTATACCGAATTAAGGTTGTCAGTTAGATCAAACGGATATGGAGGTTGCAGTTGAACTTGAAGATGACCTTTTTTTCGCAGATTTGAGCAAGGAAATTGCTCTGCTAATCATGGATGAAGAAGAAGACCCTCTTGATTCTTGTCCTCCTCACTCTCTTCAGGTTCCTACTTTCATCTCTTCAAACTTCAAACACATGCACCACGCGTATTTTTTTTCCCTTCTTCTTCCAAACTTGTTTGTCTGTTGCAATAATCTTAACATGGTTGAACTAATTTTCAGGCTTTTTCCGGGGCAATTTATCCTCCTCCACAGTTTGCTTTTCTCTATGAGCATGCTTTGAGGAGAGAAAGCAAAGGGACAGGTGTGTTTATCCCCCAAGCAACGCAGCCAAGAAGGAAGCAGAGGAAAGGAAGGGCTGGTTCATATGCAAAACATCAAAAGCAGTCTCAAGATACCAGAATGGTTTCTCAAGCTCCTAACAAGAATTCTTTCAAATCCAGAAATGGCTAAGGATGTTACATAGATCCCTGTGAAAACCTGAATAATCTTACCAATTCTACTGATTAATTTCTTTGCCAAGTTTTAATAATTTGTGGATCTAATTCTTTAGCCAGGAAATAATGATATGGTTAGTAGTAAATTTGTATTGTTTATATATATAGGTTAGTGTAGATGGGAAAACCATATATACCAAAATATTAGGCATGGTGTAGGAAGGTTCACCCAAGGTTTTGCTGCCTTCCTCTGCAGACAAGCATTTCATTGTTATCTTATCTGGTTTCTTGTGATAAGTTTGTCATGGTTTCAAAGATATTAGTGTGACTATTTTATTCTCAGTTTTCCTTTCTACTCCCTATATAACTATATCTCACCAAGTTCATCCTTTGTTTTTGAATTTCTATTAGCCATTAACTTAATATATCTCTTGTTCATGTGCTTTAATGTGTTAAGTATTGATTGGAAATGAAAAAGAAAAAGAAATGAAGGGGAAAAAACAGAGGGGAAGTAAAGTTTTGATTCCATATAAGAATCGTAAACAAACCGTTAAGGCTAGATACATATTGGCAATGATTTTTTAGGATTATTTTTTAAAGTAAACTCTTCTTATGAAAGAAAATTAAAATTCGTTTTTTTATATATATATTTTTTAATATTTTTACTTACAAATTATGCATACGTAAAAAGTAAGTCTGTTTCTTTTTTTAATTATAAAGAAGCCGTCATAAAAAGTTTTATATTTCTATCTATATGATGTGTGTGATGGAGTAAGTGTTACAAACTTGTTTTAAAATTATATTTATTTTATAAAATCATTTTAATCAAAATTTAACTGAAGTTGTCTTTTTCACTTCTGTTTTTTTTTTTTTTAATCAAACACACCATTTTTATTATACAGAAATTGCGTTTATGTAATATTTGTGTATAGGGAGCTCAAAATATCCTGAACGGAACCTGCTATTCTTTTTCTCTAATCTGAAGCATCTCTCAGCCACGAGTTAACCGACATACTATTTAGAAGCGTGTTCTCCGTAGAAAAGTAGAGCCAATTTTGAATATATTTCATATTTAAAGTAGACTTCCACTACTCTCAACATAATAACATTTTTTTTTTGCATGTGATGTATATATTTTCATTTAAAGTTCAGCATTGAGATTGACTTGGATATAAAATTTAATTAATATAACTGCTGATTTAAAGTTAATTTTATCAAAATTAATTATAATTAATTTTAAGTCACACGGACCTTAGAAACATTTATTTAAGATGAAATCAGTGAATTTATGGATTTTAATTTACGAAAATATAAGTAAGAAAATTATACTTCTTTAAGAGAATATTTTAATTTATTATACCTGTATTCTCTTACAAATATTCATTAAAAAAAATTTGAAAGAACTTATCTGGATATGGTTTTGTAGATCCGGACATGGAGTGAACAGAGCATGTTCCATTGAAGACTTTGGATAGTGAATAGTGAAAGAAAAGTTTGGAACCATAGCTTTCCTGGAAGACAACCAAAAAGAAAAGTGTTGTTTATGATTGCAAGCATAAGCTTTGGGGATTGCTTCTAATAATAAATAATAGATTTGTGAATCTTCCTGGCAAGATCTGCTGTTTAATAATGTTTTTTTTTTTTCTTACTTACAAGCTACACCAATTTTCCTTTTCTATTTTTTCAAATTTTATTCACAAAACTAAATATATTTCATTTTTTCCAAAACTTTTCCTTACAGCCGACACTCTCAAGAAAAATGAATTTCTTTATCACGCCTTTTCTTTTTCGCCTCAAAATTTTTATTGGCAATTAAATACCTCTCAAGTATAAGTTTTATCGGATTTTGCCTTGGGGTTCATGAGAGTGTGCATTTTGCAACCAACAACACACATTAACTAAGAACCTTTGTTCTCATTTTCTTCGCTATAAATAATTGAGAGGGACACATTGAACATTGAACAGACAAGCCAACCAAAGGGGCAGGGATGCTTCTTATATTTTTAGGATATTTATCAAAACTTTCCTTCATCCTACATTTCGCAAAAAAATAAACATTTTCATCCTAGTATAAATCCTACATCATTGAGATGAAGTTTTTTAATAATTTATAAATAAATATAAATTTTATTTTACAAATTAGTTTTACAAAATAAAATCAGATTTAGAGTTTATTTTTTAAAATGACATTAAAATCTATTTTAACAACATTGTTGAGTTATTATCAGACTTTTCTTAAAAGACTATTCTTAAATATACAATCATTCAAACAAATTAGAAAATCTCGTGACAAAGGTATGTTAAAAGTTTTACGTTGACTAAAGATAACACGTGTAAAATTTTTGTAAATGGATGAGTTGCGTATTTTCCACAATTGATGTTCCTTATTGTTCTGTATAGGAATCAAAGTATTATCTCTGCTCGTTTGTAACTTTTGCTGAAAAAAATATCATGCTACTAAACTTCCAGGAAAATGTTACAAGGGTTATTCATTATCTTAAAATCTTTGTTTTGAGTCAATAACTATAACTTTTAAGACAGGAAGATAAATTTCTTCACTCTCTTCAAATCAATCAAACAATTTGAGTTACACTTGATTGATTTGATTAAATCAAAGTCTATATTTTTAGTATGATGTTAAAATTATTCTTTGGTGTATTTTTCAAAATATAAATATTTTTTAAATTAGTTAAAAATTAAAATAAATTATTTTTAAAAATATTCATTATTTAAACATATTATTTAGTAGTTTCTAATAATAATTTTTTAAAATTAAAAAATCACATATATACACCATCCTCACAAATTATCTTAAATAAGTTTCCTTAAATAACTAGACATAATAAATTATATCACCAAACAAATTAGTCTAAAATATTTTGATGCATCTAATATTGATTTAATAATTTATCAGATATGTTTTAACACTCCATCCCAACTTAGGTTAACATTAATTTGGAATTCTTAATTATTTTCTCTAATATTCATTTAATTTTAACACTGGTCTCAAATAGAATTAAATTCTTTCAAATACCAACACATTGGATGATGAATAAAACTGTTAGTAATTTTTTAAAAATTATGTAAATGTTAGATCATACGACGTTCTTGTATATAAAATCCAATATTATATTAACATATATTGATACTTTTATTAAATTAGCAAATAATTTATTGTTAAAAGATATCTTATTTGACATTTTCTTATTTAAACAATTAATCTTATTTGTGATGCTCCATGTTTATAAAATATTAGATTAGATAAAATATATGAACACTTTTATTAAATTAAAAAATATGTTATTATTAGAATATATTTTATTTAATATTCTATTCCTTCAAAATACAATCTCATTAATTATCGTAAAAAAATATGACATAATGGTCAATTCAGTCTGTCTATAGATTATCGAAATCTTAACACTGATATTCCAATTTTATGGAATAAATCCATGATGCCTCCACTTTCATTTCCGATTATGATCCTCACTGTCTTTCTTTACTGAGTAATTATTCTAACTAATCCCCCATTCCCTTTCTTCTATTCTTCATTCCCCCATTTTTAGACAGCATGCAACTAAATATCAAATTAAAAAAAAAAAAAATCGATCAATGAAATGACTCAACCCAGAATGGGGACAAGAATCAGTTGGGCTAAAAAGACAGAACATGAATTTGGCCCACTTTAAGAAAGGCCCACTAAGGGCCCAAAGCAATTGGAGTGTTATTTTTGTGTTGGGACACGATTCAGTGCAGTGACAAGCCTCTGAGAACTTTGTGATGGCTTCCGCTGTGGTGAATCGAGGTGGTTGTCGGATCATGAAATCAGTGTCTGCAGCTCTTGGTACGAGGTTTTACGCCAAGATTGCAACTGGGACTGACATGGTCTCTGCCGCACCCAATGTTTCTCTCCAGAAAGCTCGTACCTGGGACGAGGGTCTTGCTTCCAAGTTCTCCACCACTCCTCTCAAAGACATCTTCAAGGTCCGTCTTTTTCTTTTCTATTTTCTTATGCCATTTCATTTTTCAAACCCCTTTTTCACTATATTGCTAACGTGTTTTTTTTTTTTAATCCCTTTACTGTTCAGGACAAGAAAGTTGTCATCTTTGGGCTCCCAGTAAGTTAACTTGCAATTTTTCTGACATATTGATGTGTCTCTATATTCCACTTCGGTGTTTGTTTTATTTTTTCAAAATTCGGTACTGTTTTATGTGGATGAATGACAGCTTCCTTTATTTCTAGGAAATGGAATTGTTTGAAAGAATTGTGATTATTCTAAGAGTAATAATTCTTACGCTTTGGCTATCTCTCAGGGTGCATACACTGGAGTTTGTTCAAACAAACATGTTCCTCCTTACAAAGAGAATATTGACAAGTTTAAGGCTAAAGGGATAGACTCTGTTATTTGTGTGGCTATTAATGATCCGTATACTATGAATGCGTGGGCTGAGAAGCTTCAAGCCAAAGAGGCTGTAAGTTATCCTTGTCCACTTGCCTCACTATTAAAATATCTCTGTTGAATTTTTGTTGCTAATTTCTTGTGTGACAATTGAAGGATTGTTTAATCTGTAAACATGTTTGTAATGGAGTGTAGGATGTCATTGTGCTGTGCATTGTCATGTTGTTAGAACTAGTCAGGAGTTTGAAGATAATGCATCAGCGGTGAATGACTTGGTTAAATGAAATATATTAAAGTTTTAGTAATTTGTAGTTGTGGGGAAAAAATAAAGGGGCTTTATGAGAAGAAGACTTCTATATCGTAGTTTTTACATCCATGTTAAGATGAAAATTTCTATGTTGACTATCATGCATACATTGACCTCGATGAATTATAATTTTCTTCTATTTGGTGTCTTTTTGTTTTCCCATTTCCTTTATTTTGGGAAGAGATTGTTGAGAACGCACTCTCTCTTGTTAGTTAAAATTTATTGGAAAATAAAAAACAGGAGAAAAAGGCTTCAATTAAATTGTGAGACTCGTCATGTTGTGATTTTTAATAAATATAAACTAATGATAGAGAATGTGATTAAAAGATGGGTGTGTTCCTAACATTTCTCTTTTGGAAATGGGTGCAATGTCTTTTCTTATGTTATATAAAATTTGTCTCCAGATTGAGTTTTATGGGGACTTTGACGGGAGCTTTCACAAGAGCTTGGAATTAGTTACTGATCTGTCGGGTGCATTACTTGGAACTCGATCTGAAAGGTATGTTATATACCATCCTTGAACTAACACTTGTACACTTGAACCAGTGTTTGATTTTGATCTTGAGAGACCTTGCTTTCTTCCTATATTTTAAAACTAGATGACTCATCAAAATTTTGAGGTCACAAGTTCACTGTTTAAAAAATTAAAAATGGACATAAAGTACTGATCAAACTTCCAAGTAGTGACATCATAACAATTTAAATATATTAACAATGTCAAACCGTTTTCATAATCCTAAATGTATTGTTTTAAAGAGGAAATAGACATTATAAGTACAATTTATCGGTTGGCATTTTCAAAATAATAATAATAAAAATTCTGACCCAAGTTGATTTGCTATCACTTACTGTTTTTTTGGGAAAATATGGGTTTTGGGGGTAACCATACCAGAAGCCAGACCAATTGATTGGTTAGTAGTCCTTAGAACATTGCTTTCTACACAAAACATGTCTATTCCTTTTTGAGTTAAAGATTACATTTCAATTCTAAAAAGAGTAGTTGTTGTTTCCTTGTAGATGGTCAGCATATGTGGTAGATGGAAAGGTCAAGGCTCTTAATGTTGAAGAAGCTCCATCTGATGTTAAGGTTTCTGGTGCAGACACCATTTTGGGACAGATTTAAAGTTCCTGTTGGTTTGTTTGTATGTAGTAAGTTTTCAATAAAATGTACCTAATACTTCCTGCTGATACAAGGTTGTCAGTTTGGACTTTTTTCTGTTGTCACTGCTCCCTTCTTCCCTGCATGCATGGTTATTCGGTTGATTTAGTTTTTAGCATGCATCATATATATCAGTTGTAACTTTGGTATTTTATCACTTCTTTATCTATTTATAGTCTCACTTGCTTTTCTGATTAAGTCTCCCTTGAGTTTAGTAACTTCTTCGTTGCAACTTGGGTTCCTAACTTATTTTCACAAAAATCTTTATTTTGATTTGGAAAACTGTATTTTTAATAGTTAAGCAGCTTTGATTGTAGTTGCTTATATAAGAACTCTATAAAAACTCATTGGCTTCAATGGTATTTTGGAGTTGCTTAACTTTAAAATCAACATGATACATTGATGTTGCGATTAGTGGAAGACTTCCATTAGGTCTATACACTGTAACACCTTTTGGCTTTATTAGCTTAACTTGTATGATACATTCAGGAATTAATTACTATGAATAATACTAGTTTGACACCACTGTGCATATTATACTTCCATTTGACAATACATTTTGTTAATAAAATATTATATATGAATAAAATAATAATATATATTAGTGTTAAATGGTGTCAAAGATGAATAGTGATGTCAAAATATTACCGTCCAAATTACTATCTGTTCTAGAGAATATAACACCAAATCCTTCCTTACATATCAAATCAAGTTTGGCACAATTTGATTTTTTAGTCATGGGCGTTAGGGGTGATTTTGGAATAGGTAAAGCCTGCATTTTTAAGTTCGTGTCTTGTTGACCTTGCACTAGAGCTATTGATCAAGGACAAGTTTAAGTCTTACATATGATAATTTCCACGTATTCTTTTTTGTAACAACATTTATCTTTTTTTATGATGTTTTTACTAAGTTTTTCATGCTATAGGTAGAGTTAGTTTAGATAAATTACTCAGTAAGTACTTTAAGAAAATATCAGTATACATTGTGTTCAATACAATTTTCAAATATAGAAATTTCAAACATAAAAATGGTTAAGAATGGTAGAAATTATGTCTGACTAATTCATAATAAAGTATTTTAAAATTATAAGATATACCCATAGTGTACACTAGGTTTTTACATTATAATAATTTATAGATTTGTTAGTTTTGGTTAAAAATGTATGTTTAATTTATCTATCTCCTTAGGTTACGTCCAATGGTGAATTTTATTTGTGTTCTTAAGTTTAAACTTGTTATTATATTTTTTTTCATTAGATAAGGACGGGCTGGGTGTTAAAGTGGAGAACTAGTTCTTAATCACGATCAACTTCAGTGCTACTTTTGTTGTGTGTTAGAAAGTGAAAATTCCAAATGAATTTTTAAAATGCTGTGAAATTCATGTTCCTTGACATTGTTATTCACTCTGCTGATGTGACAAATTGTCAGTAATATTAGGCTGAGAAACATTAATGTTCTCAACTCGAGCAATTCTGTCTAGTTTTACAGCATGCATTCATTCTAATATTAAAAAAGATGCATATTCAGGAAGTGATCTAGATTATTAAGTGCGATTTTAGAAAAATTAGATATAGACTGAGAAGTGAAGGGAATGAATCAGTGACCAAAATTCTTGTTTCGTAAAATTTTTACGTGGCGGAATTACTTTTAGAGCGAAGAAACATGAGAATAATGCGGAAGAAAGACAGGACCCAAAAAGGTGAATTGAAGGACAAGACAAGAATGATAGTTTTATGTTGTTTTGTAGCACTGGCATTTTCAACTAAACGAAAGGAATCCCAACAACGAAGCCATGACACTCGCTTTGGTGAAGCGAGTCGTGAAATCATTGTGTGCAGCTCATGGGATCAGCTCTTCTTCCTCTTTGACAAAGGTTTCGCTAATGTTTTGCTTGGAGCTCGTTCTGAAAGGTATATATTATGTACCTCTTTGAATTAAGATTTTAAACATTCTACCTTTCACACGAGCATTAGTTTTGTTTTGGTATTTGAGATTACTTGCTTTCTTCTAATGTTTTTATACTGATCCGAAACTGTGAGGTCGAAAGTTAATGGTTAAAAAAAGAAAATAAAAGATGGATGTAAAGTAGTACCAAATAAAGGTATTATGAAAAGGTAAATATGTTCAACAATGTCAACTATTTTCATGCTCGTGAATGTATACTTTTAAAGACGAAATAGACATAGACATTTTATTCAAAAGTTAAAATTTAAAAAATGGTAACAATTCCGATTCAACCTTGTTTATTACCACATAAAAGTAAATATGTTTAGCACTCAACTGATAATGATGTAGAGAGTAGTGAAGATTATAATAACATGAGATCATCTAATAATATATAGCTCTGGAGATATCACAGAAGTTATAATCCTTATAAAAGTGCTTTGTGTCTAATATGCATCTATTACTATTCTTTGACTACAGATATAAGATGTCAATTCTTGAAAGAGTAGATATTGTTTGGTTGTAGATGGTCAGTATACGTAGTAGATGGAATGATTAAGGCTCTAAATGTTGAAGAAGATCCGTCTGTTGTCACTTCTGCACAGACCATTTTGGATATGTATGCATAAAGTTGACATCACAGGTTGGTTTATAGTCAGTAAAAATTGATTTTGATAGAATTGATATTCAATGGTTGAAAATGATTGAGGTGTATCAGGTTGGTTTGTATTTTTTATTTTAAACTTCAAAAGAAATAGCTGAATAACCTGGTATTTGCAGGTGATGAATTAATGGTGTAAATGGAGAGTTGGTAATGGTTTCATTTCAGTTTTGGACTTCTTTCTGCTGTAACTGGTAAAGAAATTTGTGCATGTGTCACATCTATGTAACTGGCAAAGAAGTTTGTGCATGTGTCACATCTATGTTTGATACTCAGCTGTTTTTGTATTTATTTGGCTTTAATAAGAAGGAGAAATTGCATGAATGGTAGCATTCATTGTATCATATTTTTAATAAAATAACACCCATAACTTCTCTCATCTTTAAATAAATATTTACGGTCTTATTTTCATTTCATTTTATTTAAAAATAATAAATTAACTAAAACTTAAATGAAAAATTATATGATTTAATTAAAAAATTAGTCTTATCCTTTTAGTTGTCCTCCTAAATAAGGTTCAATTCTTATATTTTAAAATTTTAATTTTAATTTGAGTTATTTTCATTTCATTTCAATTAGAGGTTTTTTTACAATTTAACTAGTTTTTTTTTTTTTAAAAAAAAACCTAAGTTGGGGTTATTTCTCAACCACCATAAGTATTAAAATATAATTTATAAATAAATCGAATTTTTTTTAAATCTAATAAACTTTTCTAAAAGCATCTTTAATGGTGGATATTCAATAAAAATCTTAAGTATACAATTTATTATTTATAAAATTTGTGGTTCCCTGATTTTTTTCTACAAGAACCGAAGAATTCTTAATCTCCAAAATAATACAAAAATAAATTTTTAAAGTTCTTTTTAATATAAAAAAAATTATGAGACCTAAGAAACTATTTAAGATTTTAAAGTGAAATCTAGCGTTAGAACAAAAATATATACTTAATTAAGAAGACCTTTCAAAATAATTCGTAATTAGTTTCAGTTAAACTTATACTCAATTAGTGCGAGCAACGCAGACGACGCCAATTTTTACCAAACATGCGTTGTGTTTTTAAACACATACTCATATTTCAGAGAAGAAAACAAAAGAAATTAATAAAATTTAGCAATTTTAAATGTTGACATTAATATAACTTTTAATTACATAAAATAACCTGTAAAAATATTTCATGTTTAATCTTAAATTAAATATCACATTATAGTTATTGCTTATTATATTTTGTATATATAAAGGTAGCCATAAACTTCTTTGGATTATCCAATCGGTTCCGTCAATATTATATAACCGTTTTTTCTGGATAATCAAATTGATAACATCCATATTGTATGAATAGTTAGTAATAATAATGACAAAATTGTATTGCATTCCAATCATGCGTTGAAGGACCTTAATTATAATATTCAATTGAGTAATTGATGGCATTACCCACCACATTTTTAACGTTTCCTCTTTTGTTTTCTTTAGTTATTTTGGACAAAAATTTTAAAAAATAAACACAAATTTGGTTAATTGCTATTAAATTAAAGTATTTAAAAAAACTAATTGATAAAGAATCTGTCGAGTTTACAAACTATTATAACTTTCTGTTAAAAAATCAAGTATTTTGTTAAATTATGGAAATTAAAAGGGTAATGTTAAATGAATAATTTGAATATTTGATAAACTAAGTGTAAAATAGAAAAACTGCAATATATATAAGCCCAAACACAATTTCAAACACCAAGAAGTTATGTCGGACTCATACCAGACTCGGTTTCTTTTGAGAAAACATTACAAGCTTTAACTTCTATTACGAAATACTCCCATCATATCTTGGCAAAAATATAGTTATCATGTCTAATACTCTTTTAATGCACGTTTGGTACAGAAGAAACACAATGGAAGTATATGTTACTTAAATTGCTAATATCATAAGGATTTATAATTTTATGTTGATCCTGTTGTAGTTTAACTGCATGTGCAAGTAGCCTAAATCACAACCAAATTAATGCTCTAAACAATTTGATTAATGCAAATAAAGTATTGGCAATGTAAAAGGGGTAGAAACAAAAGATAAGAATCCATGAAACAACTATTCAGATAGATGCATCAAATAACTGCAGCAGCTCTATAAATTGATGGGACATATTTCAAATTCCTACAAGTAATTGATATCGATAACAATGCAGGACGCATACCAACGGGTACATTGGTTATCACAGGCGTCTCTTGCACTTCTTAGACAATTGAGTCGGCATAGTAACTAAAGTTGATCATCTAAGTCTTCATAGCTTATCATGTCCACCCTGAATAGTGAAACATATTGAACGCATTAGTCAATACTCAACTTTCAACCAATAGTAATATCATTCAGAGATAGACTATAGACATTCACCATTACCAAAATCCAAGTTGACACACTTTCTTTTAGAACAATTATACCAATAAGGGTGCAAATGCAATTTTTGTTTCGTCAGGATAAACTAATTTATGACTGCTACACAAATTCAATTTTAAATCTGTGTTGTAGTTTATTGGATACCAAGGTTACATAGAAATTAGATGACCAGATAACTTTTGTAACAAACAAATTTTCAAAGTAGAAACTAAGATTTTTGATAGATTAGGAGTAACCTGAACATATGGAGGAACTTCCATTCGAAAAGATTGCATGTTAGTAACAAATGGGGGAACATCAGACCTAGCATCATGAACAGCACCTTCACTCTCTTTACTAGGAGAGTCCCCAATGCCATTCTCTCCAACATACTTCTTCCCTTCTTTTTGTAAGTCTGAAGTTCCCTCACTATGGATTGGAATGATAGGAGAACTGGACCGTTTTGAAAGATCAAGGCGTTCAATCATCCGTGCAACTCCAGCAATGCCGGCATTCATCTCTCGCTGAACACCTTTACTCAGCTCTTTTACTGAGACATTATGGGCAAGTAACTTCTCTTTGAGGCCCCGTGTACCTTTTGAGATTGATTCCTTGTATCTGTTGCAAGATTTCAGATATAGTTTAGCACTAGTGGATAATTGTTGGAGCATAAACCAATAAAAGTGCTAACATGTTTACCTGGTTGAAGCAGCAGAAAATTTGGATTTGAAGGATTCTGGTAAGGAAAACATCTCGTAAGTGTTTGGTCGGCTTGCACTCTCGGGTGTAGTGTTTAAAACCGGAGGTTGACTATTAAATGTAGATGTTACACCAGAGGCAGGCAAACTACCCCAAGATGGTGGAGTTGGAAGTGTTGTTTGCACCCCAGATACATGTATGGAAGAGTTAATATCAAGAACATCTGATGGACCAGCACCAGTTGATCTATTCCTTTCCTGTCTCTGAACAACACGAGCCCTATTTGCAGCAGCAACTAGGCGCCGCATAATCTGGTCATCAGAATCAGAGTCATCTGAGAATGAATCATCATCCTGCAACAGAATAATTTGCTACTGATCATTGAATGAAAGTATACCAAATGTACTAAGGAAACAAATATGAATAGATATTAACAAAAAAACAGATCCCTAAAGATCAACACTTGAATATCTTACATAGGCATTAACCTGATCAAGGGGGGCACGAAAAGTGGTCGTGTTTCTTGATCTCATGCGTTTTTCATCTTCAACTGCAGCTAGAAGCTCTTGGCTGCAGAAGGAAAAGCAGTTAATAAAAACTGCCAAACATACCCAAAATGTACTTAAAAAGGAGCAGAAAAAGTGACAGACTATTTTTAGGTGGGGAAAGGGTTTTGCAAGTGCGCATATATATACCTGGCAGGGTCTTTCAAAGCAAGGGACTGCCAACAAATTGGGCATTCTTGGCTTCTTTGTGACCTAAAGAAGGAAACAATTTAGTAAGATGCAGGCATTACAATTCAAACTATTGCTCCATATTTGCAAGAGAAAAAAAAGAAGGTATAGTTCCTTCTCATATATAAGACAAAACACGAGCTATTCATCAAGTAATTAGACAACTTACCACTCAAGAATGCAATGCAGATGATATTCATGCTTGCAACTGGTAACCTGGAATTCAAAACGAGACATACTTATACTCGGTTAAAAATTTAGTATCAGCAAATTGTAGATTACAAATTTTCCTTTTGATTATCTACAGGTCGCAACTCATACGCACACAAAGCATAATTAAACACATCAAAATAGTTAGATATCACATTATTGAGAATATGTCGTAAACTGACAGGATTCAACAAACTTAAACCTCGAACACACTTTCAGATCTAGAAGCTAAAAAATCAACCCTCATCCACACAAAAAATTATCAACTGGTGCAATAATAAGAACAAACAACAGCACAGCCTCCTTCGGATATGCACCTGACAGCACGGCAAACTTTTTCGTCACTGCTGACAGTTTCTGACAGCATCAGATCCACACATGCATCTTAGATTAAAGCAAAACAAAACAAAACACCGTAAAGTTCTAAGCAAGTTCAATCACAACCGCAGAACCCCAAAACAGACTAAGGTGAAAACATATCAAATTTCTAAAAAACACACAAATTTCTCAAATTTTGACTAAAACATTACAAAAATAATCAACAGGACTGAACCGACAAGTTCACGGAGTGCGATCAGTGGTTCAAGTTAGTAACTTTTTGACAACCCCAAATGCAGAAAGCAGAAAACAGTGGTGGATCACAACATACAGTGGATGGTTCGTGAAAGTTGAAGGGCTCCAGGCATATACTGCAGGAGTCTTCGAAAGAGTCGTCGACAGGTGCAGAAGAAGATGGAGCTGAAATGGATGGAATGGGTGACAGAGAAGAAGAAGAGGTGAAGTTTTCCATGGTTACCTGCAGAGTGATGTGTGATGGAGAAGAGTTTATGGTGAAGAAGAAGAAGAAGAAGAAACCCTAGAAATGAAGAAGAGAGAGGAAGGAATAGAATTCAGAAGGAAAAGAAGGAGGGAAGGAAGGAGAAAATGCTGGGATAATCCGATTCAGACGCTTTGATGAAATCAACGTATGACTTATCTCATATATTTTTGTTTTTAACCTTTAATTATTAATGGATTATTGTCTTTATCTTTCAATAGGTAATAATGATGATAATTTTACTAATTAAGTTGCTTTTGGGTTCTTTTTCCTTCTGTGTTTTGACGTTTTCTGTTTAATTCTATGTACATGGTCCTTTTCCATATTCATACATAAAAGTTGAGAAAAAAAATATTTTTGTGAATTTTAATTTATATTTTTGTAAATTTCAATACAGGAAATAAAGAAAGAAAATTTCTTACTTTAAAGAATATAAATAGTTTTAAGCCCTCCAACTAAAATTTAAAATACAAATGATAACACAATTTTGTAAGCATTATATTAATTTTTTTTATAAAGCGGTAGAACGAGAAACAACTTTGCTTACTATCAAATAAATATCAATCATTAATAAAACTAATGAATACTGCGTTAATAACGCAATTATAAAAATAAAAGCATCAATGATAATAATCATGAAAATATTCCTATATAAATCTAAATTACAAATGAATTTGTCCAATTATAACTATAACGTTTAATTAGTAAGAAATCGGAATGTTATCTATATAATTTATAACGATAAAAAAAACGCATTTAATATATACTAATTTTGTTAGACTGATTTACGCGTCGTTAATTTCTATTTTCCTATACTATCTTCCAATTTCTCACATCAAGTTAATTCTTCCAATGTAGTATATATATTACTTAATTTTTAACATATATACTCATTTTATAGTATTAGTAAGTTTGTAATAGTTTTTTTTTTTTTCCAAAAAGAAAAAAGTGTTTGTCCTTTTCTTTTCTTTCATCTCGGATTATTCTTTTCCCCCAACACAATGAAATTTCTTTTGAGCATCGCCGAAAACGTCAACCTTCGTACACCTAACGCTATTCCATGGAATATGAATACAAATACACGGAGTGAACTTTTTGACTTCAAAAACTGACTGTCTTTTCTTTCTGTCAGTGAAATGTCTAAAAATTCATTAATACGATCCACGTTCAAAATTTGTCACATAAACTAGTTTTCTTAAATTGTGGGGATGGAATAGAAGTTATTAGAGGTCTTAGTTGTGGGTAAAATTTTAATGTATTTATAAATAAGCAGTGCTATAAGATCATAAAATAATTTGTCAATAAGTATAACCTATTAGTTTCAGAGCTTTTCAATTGCGTTATGTTAAAGATAAGTGTGATGATGAAGCACAATTAGATGGCGGTGCAATGGGACCAGCAAGGTATGTTGTCGGCAAAATCTTCACCCGTGCGTGAGTGGAAGAAACTGAACTCTTTAATATTAATTTTCATCGTTTACATAATCATAGTTGAATCGTTATGTAGAATAAAACGATTTTATTATTTATGATATGGGAAGCCAAAGCGTAGCTACGTTTCTTGCATCCTCTTATGTCCCAATCATTATAGGCCAAACAAATGATTGGGGAAGTTTCTAGTACTGTACTGTGACGAATCCATCTTCAAACAAAAAAATTTATGTAAAATTTTAGTAGAGGTTCGGTGAAGCGTGTGTGATAAAAGGTGTGAGAACATAGTTACTTCCAATGAAAAAGGTTAGGTATCTATTTGAAGGTGTGTGTTGTGGTCTAAAATAGAACATTCATGAGTTTGCTAGCGCAACCTTCTTCCTTGCCTATTCTGGCATTTTCTCAATAATGCAATCTCTGCAGATATGTGACAAAAAGTGAGAAACTGCAGTAACAGAAACAAAATGGTTAGGAAATCAGTAATATTTGTAGGTTGTACTTGACTTTTGTATTTTCTTCCATCTTAGTTTTTATTTTCATGTTGATATGAAATATTTGTTGCTGTAAATAATGACTAATATTTATAGAGGTTGCAAGCATAATATGTTCAAGGTTCTCTTTTAAACACAGTGTATTCCATAATTAAATATTAAGATGGAAAATTTGAACAACTTTATAAACTGCTTCCAGTTATATCAATCACTACAGTTTGCTACATTACCCATACTGACACAAATTTTCACATCAAAATATCCACTTTATTTTACATTTTATTCTTTGGGTAAGAGAGGCATTGTTTTATTATCTAAAAAGGAAATGATGCCAGAAATGATATAAGATTTATTTTTTGAGGAAATAGAATTATTGAACGATGAATCAGATACTTGTGATAGCATTGTCAAATCTTCTGAAAATGGAATTGGTATACCAAACCTTTAAATGAGAGTTAATTATGGATCTGATTCCAACTACACTATGCTCTACGATGGAATTGGTCTCAAAGCATTCGTGAAAGGCATAAAGAACACTTTTTGTGATGTACTTGCTAAATCATGGAGCAGAAATAGCAGTAAATCTGATTCTGAAACACATGAAGAGTTTCCGGTGGTGTTGGTGCAACGTCATGTTGGGCCGTCATAGTGCATGTAACGCGTAAAATGTTTATCAACTTATAGGCCCATCTAAAGTGCATAATTGCTATTGGCACTGCGATACACTGCAAAAACTGCATGCACCCAAAATTTCCCTCACGTTTCTCCACAAATTTAACCCATGAAAGCGTGAGCTTTTCCTACTAATAAAATTATTGGTTCCTCTTTGAAATGTTGATTCTATTAGGAAATACATTATACACCAATTTTGATATTACTCGTATTGGAAGGTGTATCATTTAGAAATTTACAATTTTTCATATACAATATAAGAAAATTACATTATTTAGGAATATTGATCATTTTCTTATATTTATGACTAATTATAAAAAATTATATTATTTAATTTATTTTATTATCCATTTTATTTATTTTTATTACTTCATTTTATTTATTTCTATTAATCTAATTGATTATTTTTTATTATTTAATTTATCTCTATTCACATTCTGTTTTATTTATTTATTTATATTATTTAATTAATCTCTAATTAAATATTGATCTATTTTATTTAATTATATGTCAATTACTTATGAATTTAAATTTATTTTTGAATATATTTATTCAGAACAATAAATATATTATTGATAGTTTTTTTACGTATTTTCCTTTATTTTACGTTTTAGGGGGTATATTTTGAAAAAAAAAATATGAAAATGCATTGATCTAAATATACTATGAAGTACGGATTAGTTGAGTTAAGAATTTTAATAAAAATATTGTGCTTTTAAACATGCTTTTTGTTTTTTAATCGAAAGAATGTTTAAATAAAAATAATTTTTTATTTTAATTAACAATTAAAATAAATTTATTCTGTGTTGTTTTCAAAAAAAAAAATCTTTGTCGATTTCCCCTAAGTCTCTATTTGATAAAGAAGAAGAAAATACAAAAGTGAAAAAATAAATGAAAAATAAATAAAAAGTGAGTTTATTTAATTTAAAAGAAATGGGTGAGAAAAATAATAAAAATGGAGATAGTTTGATAGAGAGAAAAAAAAAGAGAGAAAAATGTATTTGTTTATTATTATTATTATAAATAAAATTGTAAGACATAAAAGAATTATTATAATATATTATTCTGTAACCATGAATATTAATAAAATACTATTAGCTATAATTTATTAACCTATCGTTGTCTCTCATTTGCAAAGACAATTTTCCTTGCCCTTCTCTGGCTCTTGTTCTTCAAACCTTTTACACACTTCATTTGTTCCAAATTGCCCATGCACTCCATCTTCCCATGTCTTTCCTTCATCGTTCCTCACTTTCGCATGCAACAGACAAAATATAACATTGCAACAATCAGAGGAACAAAACTGTTTGGAAGTTAACTTTGAAGGTTGTTTGAGAAAATGGCAAAAATGAGGGATCCTGTTCACGAGGATTTCATTGTTAATTAAAATATTGTTTTTCTTTTGAATTTACTAATGTAAATTGAATAGGACATATTCATGTGTTGAATTATGAATAAAATAATAAAATTGATATGATATATTTAGGATAATATATAGGTTGTTATGTGATTATAAATAAATTAAAATATATGTGATGAAAAGTTGACGAAGAAGTTCACGTTTACAAGAAAAACGTTGATGACACTAAGTGTATTTAAATATTTAAATTTATTTTAATTCTTAATATATGAAATAGATATTAATCTTTACTAAGGATATATTTAATAATGAATAATGAATGAAAATATTCTTGTATAACCATATCTTAATAACAAAAGACATATTAGTTAATATTAATTCTTTAATAGTTTATATAAAATTTATCGAAAGTAATAATTTAAAAAGATAAATTCTTCACGATTTCATTTTAAAAAAAAAATAAAAACTGAATCAAAATTTGATTATTTTTTACTTAAAGTGATTATGAATTATGAAGAGTGTTATTTGGTATTTTAGTAAATATTATGAATAATACATTTTAAAAGCGTGTTATTTTGGGAAAAGAAAAGTTGGCACCTAACTAAAATGGGAAGGCCTCTGGTTCTGAACGGTCATAATTGAATTTGCAAACACAAACTCAACTTGCCCTTCCAGCTTAATTCCAAAACACAGGAGCTGTAATTACAATACAGACACTAAACCTGTTCCTCTCAATCTCACTGGACCACACCAAAACCATTTAGGATTCATGCCAGCCGTCAATAATGAATTCAAAAATCAAACTACAAATTATCACACCAGAAACTTTTTGCAGCGACCAGAACATTGGTAATCAGCCTGAACGTCGCAAGTTGCGCCAATCTCATGTCACCAAACAGACACCAGCAGGGAGGGGTGTCTGTCGTTCTCCTTCGGATTTTTAAGATTTTTCTTCTCAGCCCTCATTTCATGAACTCGTGAAGGTTGTCTTTATGCAATGGAATTAGCGGTTCACAATCACCACGAGCTAAAGTTTCACCACAATTATTGTTGTACTTCCTCTAATCATGCAGGGAGAGACCACACTTGTAGGCTCCACCATATGCATCATGTAAAATTTTTAAAATGTAAAAAACATTTCTGTTCGTGTTTAACATAAGTAATGAAAAATGGTTGACTATATTTTATACAACATATATAGAAGTATCACAAATATCATGATAAAAAAAAGTTTGACTGTCTAAATGATTTAAAATATCAGAAAACAATGTCATGAAAACTCAACAACCAAGTTGCATTAAATCTAAATATTATCTTAATTATACTTTTAATTTCTCTAGTTTGGACTATACCCAATTTTAGTCTCCAAGTCCATTTTTTTTTTCCTTTAAAATTTAAAACATTTACTTCTTTTATCAATATTATTCTTCCTATAACCTCTAAACACTCATCTTCTACACAAAATCTTCGCAATTCGACTTAATTAAACTATCTACCGCTCATAATTTATCAATCAAGCTCCAAACTGTCCCCTTTCAAACTCTAGTCTTACATCTTATATGTAAACTATATTTTTTTATTTCTAAATGATTTCATATCTCAAATCTACCATAGAAGCCGTCATATATTTAAATAAAAACATAATACAAAACTAAATTTATTTACTTATAAAGTAAAAATGAAAAAAAAAAAAACTAAAAACCAACCACTTAAAATTATTGAGTGTGTCGCGCATGCCAAAAACCAAGTTGTTATGATAGAGGAGACGATATTGAAAAATCTTGCAACAAAGAAGAAAATTCTCTGTGAGATATTAGTTTCTTTGAGTAAAAATCTACAAGGTTAGTTGTTTAACATGTTACAAATTATGCTTCCCCTATTGTCTATATAAATGTCCAACTCTAACACTTCTTCCTCACATACAAAAAAACCGTTTCCAACTCTGCGATCTTCTCACCAACCCCTCTCCCTTCTTTGCAAAATTCGTAATCACTTCACCATTGTTAACTCTATATCCCAAGATTCAACGAACCACCTAGTACACATCATTTTATATACCAGCCTTTGTCTCTCTTTTTGTCCCACGTTCAGAAAACTGAAGCAGCAGCCATCATGATCTCTTTAACGAAATGCTCAGCATCATCGCTCACTTGTTCTGCTTTCTCAACCAGAAAACTTCCCCATGCAAGGCCCCAACTTCTCACATTTCCAACCATTAACAACGTTGAACAAAACACGAATGTCTCTCATCAGTTGTGCTCCCAGAAACCGCTCTACCTTTCATCCACAGAGAACTTGGCATTGATGAAGAGAAAGAGGGTGACGGAGTGCCAGGCCTACGAGGCTGACAGGTCACGCCCCATAGAGATTAACATTGAGCTGCCAGGTGAAGATGCTGCTCAGAAGGTGAAGATTGGGGTGTACTTTGCCACCTGGTGGGCTTTGAATGTGGTGTTCAATATCTACAACAAGAAGGTTTTGAATGCTTTTCCTTACCCCTGGCTCACCTCCACTCTTTCCCTTGCTGCTGGCTCCCTCATGATGTTAATCTCCTGGGCCACCAGAGTTGCCGAAGTCCCAAAGGTTAACTTGGACTTCTGGAAGGCCTTGTTTCCTGTAAGAATTTTTTTTTTTCTTTCTATTTCTGCATTTTTGTCGTTTTCCTAGCTAATTGCATGTGGGCACAGAAATGATCATGATGTGATTGTAAATTGAAAAACTTGACTATATATCATATGAAAATTGGTGAGGATCATAGACATATAATGAATCTGGACAATATAACAATTTCTCTTTACGGTTTGCGGACAGTTTTTGAAAACCTTCATCTTGACACCCAAATTTGGAAAGGTTAAAAATCTTGACACGGAGTTGGGAAAATTACTTGAGAGAATTGAATAAAGTAATGCATTCTTTGTGGTCAAATGTTGTGACCATGTTAGTGAGTTTCAAGTAAGGAATGGTTGTTTTAGTAGTACTCAATTCAATTTTTTCTTTTTTCTGCAGGTTGCGGTGGCACACACAATTGGGCATGTTGCTGCAACTGTGAGCATGTCCAAGGTTGCTGTCTCTTTCACTCACATCATCAAGAGTGGAGAGCCTGCTTTCAGTGTCCTGGTTTCAAGGTTCTTGCTTGGAGAAGCATTCCCAATGCCGGTTTATCTGTCACTGGTGCCAATTATTGGTGGTTGTGCACTAGCTGCTGTGACTGAGCTCAATTTCAACATGATTGGTATGATTACTAACTGAAAAACAAGTTTCTAACTTTCTCATACAGTAGACAGCTTTAATGAGATGTAGAATTTTTGTTAGTTCAACACTCTAAACAACAAATTTGATTGTTTCAGGCTTCATGGGGGCTATGATATCAAATTTGGCATTTGTCTTCAGGAATATAAGAAAGGAATGAAGGGGATGTCTGTTAGTGGAATGAACTACTATGCCTGTCTTTCCATAATGTCTCTGTTGATCCTCACACCTTTTGCCATTGCTGTGGAGGGCCCCAAGGTTTGGGCTGCAGGCTGGCAATCAGCTGTGTCTCAGATTGGTCCCAATTTTGTAGGGTAAGCAAAGCACATTCTACAGTTTTTGATTGAAGGTGTTGTATTTGTAGTTTTTAACTGTTAAGTCTTTCAATTAGTTCACAAGATTTCTTATTGTTCTGCCTTTAATTTCATGATTCTCTTCAGAAAATGTTTTAAACTGATGAATTTTTATGTTTGCAGGTGGGTTGCTGCTCAGAGTGTCTTTTACCACTTGTACAATCAAGTCTCTTACATGTCTCTTGATCAGATTTCTCCCTTAACATTCAGCATCGGAAACACAATGAAGAGGATTTCGGTCATTGTCTCTTCTATTCTTATCTTTCACACTCCTGTTCAGCCCATCAATGCCCTTGGTGCTGCCATTGCAATTCTTGGCACCTTCCTCTATTCACAGGTGCATTAATCCTTCCTCTCTTAAACTGAGTTTGTCTCTTTTACACTCTGACAGAATCTAATGGCCAACTTGCTCCGTGTGCTGATATTATTGTTGTTTGTGTGAACAGGCTAAACAGTGAGGTTGTAATTTTGAAGGATCATGGGTGGAGCTCAAAGTGTGACTGATGAGGATAATGGCATTTTTAGCTATTATGTTTTATTGTCAATAGGAATTAAGTTGCTATGTTTTGGGCCATAACTGCAGCATTTGTAACCATGTTTTGTGTATATGAGACTTAGAAGGATGGAGTGCACTAAGCACAACTTACATCTTGAGGCTGAAGTATGAAAATTTTCTTCAAAAGATCATTGTAAAATAAAATCACGTAGAGCAGTACTTATATATTATAGGTTCAGTATTATTGCGTCACTGATCATTAATTTCTTTTTGTATAACTAAATATAAAGTAGTCACTGGACAACAAAAATAATCCCTGCCTATCCCTAAAATTATAAATAGAAATTAAATATATTCCTTGATAATATCATGAGTAGTATGAATGAATATTCTAGTTATCCACTTATAGATCGGACGTGGTACGAGTATTGTAGCATTTAATATTCATTAGCGCTAGTCATTTTTAGTGATATTTATTTGAATATTTTTTAAATAAAAATAAAATGATTAAAATAAAATTATTGGTAAAATAAATATTAATTATTGGAGAGTTATTTAAAATTTATTTTTTTATATTTTTACTTAGACCTATGAAATTAATTTTTGTAATCTACATGTTGTGAGACAACTTATTTAAATTTATTTATTAAAAATACCAAATTCATTTACATTAATATTTCATTGTGCAAGTTTATTTGAATTTTATTTTAAAATTAATTTTTTATTTGAGTTTATATTTCGAGGAGTTGTTTTTAAATAGTTTTACTTAAAATTATAAAATAAAAAGCATTTGTGAATAGCCACATAGGTGTAAAAGAAACTGTAAATATTCAACTAATTGTAAGATACGTAATAAGACGAATTTGATTAGATAAAGTAAATAATATTTAGGACGATAAAAATATTCATGGATAGAAAGTTGATACTTTATACGGGTATGTATAGATAGCGGGTAACGAATAAATTCCTACCCACTCATTAAGAGGACGGGTGGGTATCATATTACCCATACTTGCAGGTATCATCAACCGTTAAAATTAAAATTAAAATTTTATTTCCAATCTCATTCTTTTTCTTTCATACAATGTATTTGGTTGGTTTTCATATTTATTCGGTTTTATTGATTTGCATCTCTAATCAATAATAAATTAGATTTTCACACACTCTTGTTACTATCAATTTGCACTCTTAACTTCTTGACATTTGATGAAAGGTAAATATTTTTTCCTATATGAGTTACGATAATAGCGACAAATATATGTTAGTAGCAATAAAATATTTTTATTGATTTAAATTTTGTATATGCAAAAATACTGAATTTGAAAACTATAGTTTGAAATCTTTAATGCATAGATTCCTGTACATCCAATTATCTTGAAGTTGCTGTGATTTAACATGGAGAAATAATTTTCAATACCTAAAAAAATAAACACAAATTTTCAAGATATGACGATATCATCGTCACATAAAGATAATGCCGTCATTATCATTAGTTTTAATAAATAAAGTTAAAGAGAGACTAAAAACAAATAAAAAAACTAAGAATGATAATATACAAACAAAAATAATCTAAGATAAAAAAAAAAAAAAAAACAT
>Ga0209489_103467_pt1 | contig 30688 bp, 18 predicted proteins | sample SiratrowhiteBW_FD_187527 | JGI IMG/M metagenome (GOLD analysis project Ga0209489, IMG submission 187527) | Root nodule microbial communities of legume samples collected from California, USA - Siratro white BW (SPAdes) (version 2) | ecosystem: Host-associated > Plants > Roots > Nodule | place...
GACTGTGATTCTTGATGACTTTCTTGCAAGATCTTTCTCACAAACTCATAAGGGCGCTATTATCTCTCTCTTAGAAAAACTTGAGTACTTTGTAAAATGATTTCGCACAACTTCTGTTTTTCTCACACTGTGTTATGTTTTCAAAAATTCGCGCCACCTTTTTATAGACAACTGTCTTTTAAATTTCAGTCGATTGTCAAACAGTCGACTGTTTTTCTCAATCGGTTAAAACAGTTGCTTAAAATACAAAAATCTGATTTTTGTAATTATTTCAAAAACATTTGTTTAAATCAGCTTTTTAAATTGTTGGAGCTTATTCATGATTAACAAATGCACATCATGCTACGTTGAATCATACTTCCCTCAACCACATTCCTAAGTTCTAGACCAAGCTTCAAATCTTCATGAATCTTCATGCATTCCACATATGATCATAGGTCTTGAATTTCTTCACTCATGGTTGGCTTCATCAAATCACTGCAGCAGTCCACTGGTGCTAACAAGAATCATGGTCTTCGTAGCAATCACAGTCTGAGTCACACGCTGATGGATCTACATCCCATAAGAAGTGTCCATTGAGCTTATCTGAAAAGATAGCTTTTCCAGTTTCTCGAAAAGAGTGAACTGGAATCTTTTCTTCCTTGTCTCCTAGTGTTATCATCATTGTATGAAACACCGGAGGAGGATTCTTGCTGGTATCGCCATCATTTTTCCATTTGAAAGTAGTTTTGACACTACCATCAACAGAATTTCTTCTGAAAGTTGCTTCTGTGGCTACTATCTGCTTTTCTTTCTTTTTGAAATTCTCATAATTGCTTATCCATTCAGTTGGAATAAGCTGTTTGAGCTCATCTCTGGGTATTTGTCTGGGAACTTGTACGATGGTTGGAATTTCTTGGTCTTCTGCAGCTAAGACCATCAAGGCATTTCCTTCAAATTCTCTTTCTCCAGGAAGATCAAAACAGTGATCTTGTATCCTGTAAACGATCTGATGATGTAACGTGGCTGAGAGGGCAGCTTCATCTTGTGGAGCGCCTACAAGTTGTACTTGTACTTTGAATCTATTGGAAAGGGTTGGATCCTTCAGTTGGAAGTTGAAATTTGAAAAGATGGTGAGGACTGCACTTCCTGCATTCAGTGTTGTCAGTACTGTTCCGATTACTGCCTATTCATACTGTTGATATGTAGAATCAAGCAGTGTGATTCTTGCAGTAACTGGAAGTCCTTTTCTTCCATGAAGGGTAAGCATTAATCTGACTGCTCCAAGGTGAAGGGCTACATAGTCAAGAGCTCTCCATTGCTTTATCAACTCTTTGCTGATCTCCAGATCTACATATTGTTCTGCACTAGTAGCATGAAGCGCTACTTGATCCATTCGAGAACTTTGGATATATTCTCGGCATCCTTTTCTAGGAGTTGAGATTAACTTCTTGATGGAAGAGATGAATGGAAAGTCAGACTTGTTTCTTCGGAATACGTTATATGGACTGAGAAGAGGTGGTAATGAGTGTTCGATTTGGGATTCTTCAGGGATATGTTGGAATTCCATGAGATTTTCTATTTTTGAAGAAATGGTCTTTTTACAAGAGTCTGGTATTGTTATTTTGGAGAAAAGGGTTATGGGATTCTCTGAGGTAGAGGGTTGGTCCATGGTCTTTAGAGTCTCTCTCTTTCTTCCTACTCATCTTAATTTTATATAATGTATTCAGTTTTTCAGAAAGAAGACCGTCAAACCATAACAATTTACTATTAGTCATTCAAAAGCTTACCAGTTTGTTTAATTTATTACCAGAAAAACAAAAAAATATAAAACTAAAAAAAAGTTTTAAATTCATGGTACAAAATAATCAAGTTCCAGCGTGAACGATTAATTCAAGTGAAATAGACTTTCATTTCTGCGAACCAAAGACTAATTTACCATGGACAGTACGACCAAGTTTAGCAAAAGAACCAAATTCTTGCAAAGAAAATAAGATGACACCAAGCATAATAACCCGAGCGTTCACCATTAAGATGATTATGTACTTTCATTCCGAAACATGGAATAAAGCAAATTATTTTGGTTTGGCGATATCATGAATGCAAATACAGTGAAAGAAAATGAGGTGAGAGCATTAGTAGTGACAACACAAATTACAAGCTTCAGAGGATCTCCAATCTCCAACTGCTTTTCGGCTTTGCTAAATGGCTTGTGACTTGAAAAATCATTATCTAATAACTTGTCTCTCGTATTCAATCAATTTCTAACCCTTTATAGTTTTTATTTAATACATTTTTATTATTAATTTTAATTTATTAATTTGTAAAACTATTACTAAATTTTATTGAAAAAGAAAACTTACAAAATACCGGTGGTGATTTTGTGTGTGGTATATGTGTTCTCTACTTTAATCCAGAGTTTTCTGTGGGTGAACTTTCTATCCAAAGATTTGGTCAAAAAAATATCTCACGTATAACTAGAAATAAAAATAACCAATCAAGTTTCATTGCTTGGTTGCGCATTGGTCGAAGTTTTACAGCTACATAATGTTTATATAAATAAACTGTAGCCTGCAAGAAGCTGCATACACTCTACCATAGTAGTAAGACCACCCAAATAGAAACTCATACATAGAAATACCAAAGAGACTCATACTTAGGAAACTAAATTAAAGCTTAAACAAGTTTTGCAGTACTTTTATATCACTTAGCAATAATACCATTATGCCTTCTTCCACTGAAGAAAATAGGACTCACATTTTCCTATGCATGTGGTGGCACAGGTAGTGATCCGCCACCACCTCCGGGAAGAGTGGGCAAAGTAGGGGTACAGCCACCAGGGAAAGAGCAAAATCCGTTTGGCCCAAAGCCCACACCGGTGAAGCTGAAACCCGGGCTTGGGCTTGGAAATATCCCTCCAAGGCCTCCGGATCCGAGGAAGTTCTGGGGCTGTTTTACGTTCTCCTCCTCTTTAAGTAGTCTTCCTCCTTCCACATTGGAACCACACACCAGCGCCACCATGGCCAACATCACCACCACCTTAGTCACTTTCTCCATTTTTTTAATATCCTAACTCCTTTCTTTGCACTTAGATATCTATGCACGATGATGACAATGCTCACATTTCTCTCCCTTTTTATAGTGCCAATATCCTCTGCCCTTTGCTTTTGGTATTAAATATTGTTATCTTTCAACTTAAAAATAAATAAAAAAACTAAACTTTTAGTTTTCAGACAAAAGTATTTCACAACAACCACCAATGTTTATAATCTCGAAATTTTATGACATGTTAATGTTTTTACCTAATATTAAATAGTTCTGTTAAGCGTATTTGAGGAGTAGAATTTAAGGGGCGACAAAAATTTTTCTACCCAACATTTTTAATTTTTTTTATTAGCGGTAGATTTGTTGTTGGAACATCTTCTAAGGTGCACTAGGCCATGCTACTGTAACACTCGTTAGTTGTAAAAATCATGTGGCTGGTGAAGCACAATTTTAAGATCATTTATTACTGCTGTTGGGAATTAATGAATTTTCCCAACTAACCAAAGTTGAGGTTGAAAGAAGGGGCAGGGATCCTTAAAAATCTCTGGACATTGACAGAGGAGTTAAAAATACGTTTCCAGCTTCTTGTACGGAATCTTTCCAGCTTCAACATCTACACAACTCAAGTCCAAAAATATGGTTAGTTTTAACACTTTTTTCATTAACACATTCTAATTTCAAGTTTTAAGTACTTAGTGTGTTAAGATTATAAATAGTATAGTCATTATGCATAAAAAAATGACATATTGTAGTTAAGAAAAAAATGGTCCCGGCGGGGCTCGAACCCGCGACCTTCGGCTCATAAGACCAACGCTCTAACCAACTGAGCTACGGGACCATACACTATCGTTCATAAATAATATTATAAGAAATGAATTATTTTACATGTTACTAGAACAAAGTTGCAGAACGAGCAAGTCCATTACGTACTTGTTTACAATAAAATTCCATAATAATGTGATGGAAAATCATGCCTTAAACGATGCAGATTGCATGATATAGTGCTCACACCGCTGCTTAATCCTTGGCTGAGGGAAGACTTGAACTCCTTGAAACTTCCTGAAGCATTTGCAAGCATATTCCATAACCAACACAGATTATGATAATGGACGTGTCTATGTTGCATTTGAGCCAAACAAAGCTTGCATTATGACCTAAGCATACCTCTAAAAATCATTATGAGAGAAATATTTATATTTTGCTTTGGATACATGAAAAACGACAACATCATGGTCAATCTTGTGTGAGCTTGGATGGTACACTTGTAATGGCATGGCCGTTTCATGGCTAAAGTGTAGTTGAAGGATAATGATCTTTTAATTACTCTATTTAATCATATAATTAATTATAATTTTATTTAACTTATTAATTATTTATTTATATTACTATATTACTATAATATAGTTATTAAATGGTTGCTTTGATAGCTTCTCACGTTATAATGTTAAGGTTTCACAACGTTTGTACCATGTATAAATATAAATTCTTTTGTTGACAATAAAACATAACGAAATGTTAATCAATGTCATTAAAAAAAAACTGTTCATATCCATAAGTTCACTTGCATAGCTATGTAGATTAGAAATATGACTGTTCCTTGATTGGGAACATGAGTTGGATTACAACAAATAAGCATAATTTTATGCAGATTGTTAAAGAAAAGATTTGTGCAAATTTAGGAGAAGTAATTTTCCTTTTCCGTTCGTTAGTTTCTACTAAAACAAAAGGTGTAGCAGTGATATCTTGGTGGGGTTCAGTGTGAATCAAATAAAGCGAAATAGGAAAAATGAAATATGATAGTGAGAGTATAGAGATTGGGGAGCAACGAGAATGGTGTGATTGCACATGCGTCTCCGATCTAACTCTCTTGCCCTATCGCATCAGCATCGGTAAGTCTCTCATTCTGTTCTTCCGCGATCTCCATTTCAATTTCAACTTTCTCGATCCGTTTCTTACTTCAACCAATTCGTATTCGATTCTCGTCATAGCTGTTTGACAATTCAATTCCATTTCTGATCATTTTCCTAAATTGTGTGAGATGTTGTTTTGCACTGAATTGTATGACTTGTTAGACACTTAGTGGCTTTTTCTGCATCGATTGTATCAAATTGCTTTCTCTGGCAGGCTTGGTGACGATGGAGCCAAAGCTATGAATTAAGTAGTTCGATTGTTGTTATTGTGTTTGCGTAAACTATGGGGACAGAAAACCCTTCTAGACCACTCTTTGCTGCTACACAGGGTATGCCACCTTTTTCCTCAACTGGTGCCATGGTTGGGTCAGAGCCTCCTTCTTTCAGACCTACTCTTCCTGCTCCTCCCTTGGCATCCACACCATTTTCATCATCTGCGCCGCCGGGCCAGTTTAATGACCCCTCAGTGCCTCCTCCTCCTTCCAATTTCCCACCTGCTGCCGGATCTTTCCAGCGTTTTTCGATGCCACAGTTCTCCTCAAATGCTCAAGCACCTCCCCTGCGTGCTCCACCCATGGGACAACCACCATTTCAACCTTCTCCGGGTCAAACACAGCCTTTTCCGCCTTTTGTTTCAATGGGGTCTCCCCCTCCTGCACTTCCAGGATCGAGTGTTCCTCCTCCTGTGTTTCGGCCATCCTTTCCTGGATATCCGCAGAAACAGGCTGGTGCAGAAACGCTAGCTTCCCTTGTGCATTCCTCTCACCCTTCAAATCAAGGAAATTATGGGCCGGTCCCTGCACCACCTTTGCCTTTTCAACCTCATCAAGGAGCTTATGTTTCGCAGGCCCCAATGGTTGCTCCGTCAGGCGTCCAGCCCATGCAACACCCAGGATCTGGACCGCCTACAGGTGCCATTGATGGCATGACAGAAGACTTCAATTCGCTATCAATTCAAACTCGTCCTGGACTCATGGAGCCGTCCATTGATGCTAAAGAATTGCCAAGGCCATTGGAAGGTGATGAGGAGCCAAAGTTTTTAGCTGATGTGTATCCCATGAACTGCAATCCTAGATATCTACGACTCACAACTAGTGGAATGCCTAACTCCCAGTCCTTATGCTCAAGGTGGCATCTTCCACTTGGAGCAGTTGTATGTCCGCTTGCAGAGTCTCCTGATGGGGTTAGTGCCTTACTATCCTTTTCAATTATCTGTAACTCAGAGGGCATGCTATTTTTCTTTGTGCATTGAGTTTTCTTTGATTACAGGAAGAGATACCCATAGTTAATTTTTCTACAACTGGTGTCGTACGCTGTAGGAGATGCAGCACGTATGTAAATCCCTATGTCAAATTTACTGAAGGCGGAAGAAAGTTCCGGTGCAACACCTGCTCCTTGCTTAATGACGGTACTATTTACATTCACGTGCTTCACAAATTTAGAATAATAGAAGAAAGTTGACGTAATTAATATTGAGAAAATGTCCTAAACTTCAGTCCATCACATTTGAAAGAAGAGCGTGCTTAATGGTTCTTATTAAATTGAAGTAATGTACATATTTAAAGAAGAAAATTGAAGTAATTAAGGCTGTGTGTAGGAGATATTAATATATTATTTGAAAGTGACCAAACTCCAGTCCATCACATTCTGAAACAAGAACATGCTTAGTGGTTCTGAAAATTCATTATTTCAGTATTATTCCCATTATAATTCCGTAGGGTCACTTGATAAAATCATGGTTATAGTTGACTTGTTACTTTTACAAGGTGGAATTGTATTGTCAGAGACCATGTGATTGGTTTAATATATCTTTCTCAAGATGCTAATATATTGAATCTTATGGTTCAAGACTGGTAACCTGCATGCTTAATGAAGGTATTCTGTGATGAAAGTTGTCTGTTGGTCTTTAATGTAGCTCGCACGTTTAATTGGTTTAATATATCTTTCTTAAGATGCTAATTTATTGGCCTTATGTACAGTTCCTAGTGAATATTATGCACAATTAGATGCCACTGGCAGAAGAGTTGATTTGAATCAACGACCTGAGCTTACAAAGGGTACTGTAGAATTTGTTGCCCCGGCAGAATTTATGGTGCGGCCTCCTATGCCTCCAGTATATTTCTTCCTGATTGATGTTTCCATATCTGCAGTTAGAAGCGGAATGATTGAGGTAAGAACTTCACTTCGAGCTCTTCAATCATTAGTAGGTTTGTTGTTATGTAACCTTGATGATTTCATTCTATTGAGTGGCACATTTTTTGATTCATATGAAATCTAGCTTATGCACAACTGAAGCTTGGAAGCAGTGTATAATTTGTACTGCATTCTATGGATTTCTTAACAAGATCAAGGGGTTTTCAGGTCTGATTTAAGAAACTAATTGTAGAGGTATTTCCTTTATGTTGGAGATTTATTTTCTTTATTTCAGGATATTTATTTTCTTTTATTAGGATTTCGTTTTTCCTTTATATACCTATGTATTGTTTCTTTTTGAGATCAACAACAGTAATTCCATAATTTTTGGTTATTGCCTGCACATCTTTTCACATGGGCTCTAGGTTTTCATGGAGCCCTGGTCTCTCTTCTACCACTTACGGCCTTATTGCCATTTTATCTTCAAGAGGTTGCAGCCTTAATTGCTTCAGTTTCATAGCTGTTTTCTCTTCTTTATAAGATCACCCATTAGACAGCTAGTTGCTGATTTGCATCCCCATGATGTCTGATCCAAAATCAACAGAGGGAGGAGGATTCAATATTGAGGAGATAAAAAGATTGAAAGACCTACTGGGAACACTTGAGAAACCCTTTGAATTGTACTCTCTTACTCTCTTAGGTAATGTTTCTTGTATGAGTGTCTCATATAGTACTAACTCTTGGATTGTGGATTCGGCAGCTACGGATCATATGACATACCCACCTCAATTCTTTCATTGTTATGCTCGATCTTCCAAGTAATAGGAAAATTATTAATGGCTCTTTAGCTACAGTTGCAGGATATGGGAGATATCTATTTATCTTCAAACTTATTCTTAAAAATGTTCTAAATGTCCCAAAACTTTCAATAAGTCTTATCTCCATAAAGAAACTAACATATGACCTCAATTGCTTTGCAATGTTTTCCATATTTGTATGTTTTACGGGAGCAGGGCTAAGGGAGGAGAAATTGGACTTGTTAAGGAAAGTAATGGACTTTACTACCTAAAACCATCTCAAGAATCCAAAATTGATCAAGCCATGTATCTACTCAACGTATCAAATAAGGACACTCTTTGGTTATAACTTCATCGCTTAGGACATCCATCATTGTTTGTTTTAAACATTATGTTTACCCATTTATTTGAAAATCTAGATACCTCAAGCCTGCATTGTGAGTCTTGAGGCTTGTGAATTAGCTAAACACACTTGTGTATATTCTCTCATTAGCAATAATAGAAGCTCACAACCTTTCTAATTAATCCATAGTGATATATAGGGGCCATCTACTGTATCTAATATTTCTGGGGTACGTTGGTTTGTAATCTTTATTGATAATTGCACTAGGGTTACTTGACTCTATTTGCTTTAAACAAAAAATTGACGTTAGCTATTTTATTCCCCCTTTTCATTCAATGATTCAAAATCAATTCGGTGTCAACATAAAGATTTAGGTTTGACAATGCTAAGGATTATTTCAACAAATTGTTTACTTATTTTCAATCCAAAGGGATTATTCTCCTCAATAGAATGCAGTGGCAGAGAGGAAAAATAGGCACTTGCTTAACACCACCCGAGCACTTCTCTTTCAGGGAAAGTTCCGAAAATTATTGGCTCTATCCTTAGTGTTGAATATAGATAAATAGACCTCCCTCACATATACTATAGAATAAAAGTCCTCTTGAAACCCTAAAAAACTTTTCCCCTCGTTTTAAGATCTCAAATGGCCTCATTCCTAGAATATTTGGGTGCACAACTTTTGTACATATCCACAACCAAAATAGAGACAAACTTGATCCTCGGGTTGTTAGATGTGTCTTTCTTGGTTATTCATCAACTCAAAAAAGTTACTAGTGTTATAACCCTTCATCTAAAAAATTGTATATTATATCGCCATTGATGTCACCTTAATTGAAACTAAATATTTTGTTCTCCAATGCTAGCTTCCAAGAAGTTCTTTCAGAAGATTGTGATGAGCACCTTAAACCCTTTGTTATGTCATGTACTCCAACTGAAGCCTTCAAAATTGAACCTACAGTTGATGAAATTAATTATGAGGCAGAACTAGAAACTGAAACTGATAATATCTTTGATGCTACTGAACTGCAACCAGAAAATACTAGAACAATTAGAGATTCAGCACCAATAGTTAGTACTTATAGTTTTCCTAGATTCAACAATGTCTACACAAGAAGGAAGAACATTCTAAACATGCAGCAAGTCCATGAATCCAATCCAAGTTCTAAACCTAAAACTTTAGACAGAGTTGAACCAGAAGCTGAGAACACTCTTAACTCTCCAAATGACATTCATCAGCCAATAGCCATCAGGAAAGGTACTAAAAATTGCACAAAACAACCTCTCTATTTGATAGAAGCCGGCTTTGGCTCCTTTCTTGATTTGGAGTTTCACGTTGAATGGAGTATGAAGGAGGCAGTGGAAGTAATGAAGGCAGTGTATAATTTATGGATTGGATGAAGTGGTCTAGAGGGAAAAGGAGATGTGAGAGAGGTGAGGCCAACTCTCACAAGGTGCCTAGGCTAAATTCAAAAGAAAAGCTAACCTAGAAGTGATCACAAGAACAAGTGAAGCTGAATTTGGACAGCATTTTTCTACTCATTTCATGATGAAAATATAATAGGCTAGTGCTAGGGTTAGCCCAAAGTGGAGCTAAATTCAGAAAATTTAATTCAAAAATAAAACTCTAGATCTAGAAGAGCGAATAAGAGCATGACATGTGACCTTCACACTTCCCATGCCCCTTCTTCACATTTAGCACATGTTAATGTCTTCCTTGCTTTGTGTGCTGCTCCTTTTGCACCAACTTCATGCCTTGGACGTTCTAGGATTTGCATTGGGCTTTAGGAAGCCCAAATGCAACAAGGCCCAAACCTTATTCTTCTTGGTCCAAATTATTCTAAGCTATTCTAAACATTTATACAAGTAAAAGACTTCTTCTTGATGCTCCAGAATCTCCAAAGTGATCTCTTCAAAGTTGCATTCGAGCCCGAACAGCTAGTGGGAGACCCAAACATGCTTAGATGGACCCAATCTTCTGGAAAGCTCTCTATCTTCTCTCTAAGTCTTTGTCCTCTTTATTCTTTGACTAAGGTAGCGGGGGTGTATTTCATCACTATCCTATATTAAATTATGTTTCTCTGGATATGATATAGGCTAACCATAAAAGTTCATTGTTAGTTTGAATTCTATTGTTGTCCCTAACACTGTTATTGGAGTTTTGACAAAGAAAGAGAGAGATGCCATGAAAGTGGAGATGGAAGCATTGGAAAAGAATAGTACTTGGGAAATTGTTGGCAAACCCAAAGAAAAGAATATTGTTGATTGCAAATGGATATTCACACTAAAATATAATGTTGATGAGTCTATTGAAAGGTACAAAGCAAGGTTGGCCATCAAGGGATAACATCAAGCTTAAGGAATAGACTATAAGGAGACTTTTGCACTGGTTGCTAAGATGAATACCTGTAAGAATTCTTCTGTCCTTAACTGCTCACTTAGATTGGATACTCTACAATATAATGCTATGGTAGAAGAAATCTACATGAATTTTCCAATCTGAAAGAGACAAAAAAATAAAGTGTGTAAACTGTTAAAGGCTCTTTATAGACCGAAACAGTCTCCTAGAGCTTGGTTTGGAAGATTCACAAAAGCTATGAAGGGATTTGGCTATGAACAAAGTCAAGAAGATTAGACTTTGTTTACTAAACATTTAGGTAGAGAGGGGTAAACAATACTTCGTTGATGATATTATAGTGACGGGAAATGATGAAAAAGAGAAGGAAGAATTTAAACAAAGACTAGTCCAAGAATTTGAGCTAAAAGAGCTAGGAAGATTAAAGCATGTTCTAGGGATTGAAATAGCCTGCTCTAACCAAGGAATTTTCATATCTTTACAAAAATATGTAACTGATTTGCTGGCAGAAACTAGGAAAATTGGGTGTAGAGTAGTGTCAACTCCAATGGATCCCAATCACAAGTTATGTAAGGCTGAAGGAGAATCAACACTAGACAAAAAGTTGTATCAAAAGACACGTTGGAAAATTAATATATTTGGCTCACACGCCCAAACATTGCTTATTCAGTGAGTGTCATTATTCACTTTATGCTTGAATCAAAGGAATCTCATCTTCAAACTGTTTATAGAATTCTACATTACTTGAAGGGTAGCCCTTGTTCAAAAGAAATGGAATACTAACTCTTCAAACTATACTGATGACTGTTTATAGAATTCTACATTACTTGAAGGGTAGCCCTTGTTCAAAAGAAATGGAATACTAACTCTTGAACCTAATATTGATGCGGATTACACAGGTTCTCTTGTTGATATAAGATCAACAACTGGATATTGTACTTTCCTAAGTGGGAACTTTAGTAACATGGAGGATGGTTATTGAATCGAGATTTAAATTGTGAATTGTTTTTCATGTCTTTTGAATTGTGAATCAAATCTTATAATGAATAGTAAGATACATAATTTGTATAACCTAAAAAGAAAGATAAAATAAACAAAATCATTAAGTAATCACCATTTTTTAAAAGAAAATAAAGAATGTAATAAAAATTGTATATTAATTCAAACTTATTTTCTTTTCCAAAAAAATTAAATAAAAAGAATCGGTAAATAACAACTAGTTTTATATAAAAAATATAATAAAAATAAAAAAAATATAAGAATAAATATATACTAATTTAAATAATGTTGAGAAACTTTTATAAAATAAATAAAATAAGAAGAAAATCATTAAACAACAACTAATTTTATATAAAAATATAAAAAATATAATAACATACATTAATTTAAACAATAATTAATCTTTTCCAGAGATAATATTAATTTTTGTAAAAATCAAAATAAAAAATAACATATACCATATTCCTGTCACTACAAATTACAAAAGCAAGTTGGTATCATTAAAATTGTCTCAACAACAAAAGATGAAAAAAAATGAAAAAGCATTTGACATCTAAAATTATTGCTCTAAAGTGCAAAAAGCTATTCACTCTTATGGACCATCTTATCCCTTTTCAGTGTTCATCTTTGTCATTTTCACTGTTCATCTTCTCCCTTCTCACTGTTCATTTTCTCCCTTCCCACGGTTCATCTTCTCCATTCTCACTAATCATCATCTTCTACTCTCTTTTCACCATTTGTCTTCTCCATTCGTTCTATTCTATGATGTTTTGAAGATCTTACAATGACTAGAGATAAAGTCTTTTAATAGTTTATAAGTAGGTAAAAACCTCACCTTACAAGCTGCTTTTATAAGGATGAATTAGACTTAAAATCTACTTCTTAAGATGGTATCAGAGATATTTAGAACCTATCATAGCAAGGTTGAAGAGTTTATTATGTCACCTATTATTGGACTGCTATCGGACCACCTTAAATATATAGTCTCACACATGAGTTGAGGAATCTCGGTGTGAGGAGAGTGTATTGGAGATCCCATATCGACTAAAAGTAAGATCTTTCAATAGTTTATAAGTGGGTGCAAACCTCACCTTACAAACCGGTTTTCTTCAAGTTACATTAGGCTTAAAGTTCACTTCTTAAAATGATGTTTGTCTTCTCCGTTGTTCATCTTCTTTGTTGTTTGTGTTCGCTGTTAATGTGCTAACAAAAGGACTCAATACCTTAGACTTTCATAATCTCATAACCAAGCTGGGAATGAAGAACATTTATTCCTTTCCTTAAGAGGGGGTGTTGAAATGTGGGTGTAAATATTAGATTTGCTCCAGATTTAGGGTCTTTGTGTCTAGAGATTTATTTCCTTTATTTTAGGATATTTATTTCCTTTTATTATGATTTTGGTTTTTCCTTTAAATACTAGTGCATTGTTTCTTGTTGAGATCAAGAAAAGTAATTCCATAATTATAGCTTACTGCCTACACATTTTTTCACATTTACAATTTAGACAATTCAGTGATCTGCTCATTAAAATCTGGTTAATTTAGGTTTTCACTGATCTTTCGATATTACAAGCCATTTTTCTGCTTTTCTTTTTCCCTGAAAGTTCACTATTAAGAGTTTGTAGTATGTTAAAGTTTTTGAAGGAAAAGAGCAGAATATATAAAATATCTTATTTAAGTTTATTTGAAATGTTGTTTTGAGTAACTTCTAAGAAAACTTTAATTATGATTACCTTTCAAAATAAAAGTATTTTTTATAATTGTAACCATAAAAAAAGACTCTTACTTTTCATAAAATGTCTAAGCAATAACTACTTTTTTACAAGTTGGATATGGGGTGTCAACCTAGTTGGGATTCCAATGTTTCGTAGTGATACCTAGCATGAAGGAATTTTAAATTAAGAAAAAACTACTTTTTTACAAAGCTTGACTAATCTAAAAGTGGGCCATTATGTTGAACTGGTAACAAAACATCCAGCTGTTAAAAACCGGATCAGTATGGCAAACTGTTTGAACTGAAATTGGGTTTTGCGAAATTGGCCTGTGTATGCTTTGTCAGCCTGCAACCACTGAGAACAACTACCGCTGTGTTCTTGCAAATTAGTCCATGCTTCCAAATACCGTCATTACAAAACCACATGCACAACCTAAAGTAAAAAAAAAGAAGTAGGATTGGACCATGATGGAAAGCACGCGTAGGAAGGGAGGAAAAAGAAAGAAGGATTTAATTTTAATCCTTTATGAGCATGATTGGGTTGGGTTATTTGTATAGAGTAATTCTGGGTAGAATATATTTTAAAGAACTATTTTTGGAAGATTTAGTTTTACTTTTGGGAATATTTGCGAACAACAATTTTGATTGATGAGGTGTTGTTTGAATTACTTTTTTTTTTTATCGTAAATACACACACACTTTGTTCTATTCTATGATTCTATCAGTATAACTGTTTTTTTGAGTATTTATAATTTATTGTGGAAAAAATTGTCAAATTATACCAAATATGACCAGAAAAGACATTTTCCTAGAAGTAACAAAATGCTATGGCTTAGGTTGTAACAAATGTTTTTATGGGAACTCTAGTTTGTAGATGCATTTTTTCTTTTGGAAATGCCAAAATCCAGTTCAACGCAAAATTAATTTCTTATGTGCAAGTTCACACCATTCTTTATTGGTGGTTCATGTTGTTGTTTTATTCCAGGTTGTGGCCCAAACAATCAGGTCATGTTTAGATGAGCTCCCGGGCTTTCCACGAACACAAATAGGGTTTGCAACTTTTGACAGTGCAATACATTTTTATAACATGAAGGTCTGGAATATTATTAGTATTACTATTGTTAATATATCTCCAACTTTGCCTTAATTGGCTCAATCTTTTACTTATTATTCTGTTACGCTTCTCCAGTCATCCTTGACTCAACCACAAATGTTGGTGGTCTCAGATCTGGATGACATATTTGTTCCCCTGCCAGATGATCTCCTTGTCAACTTATCAGAATCAAGAAGTGTGGTGGAAGCGTTTCTTGATAGTCTACCATCCATGTTCCAAGACAACGTGAATCTGGAATCTGCTTTTGGTCCTTCTCTGAAGGCTGCCTTTAAGATTATGGTATATTTATCCCTTTTTGCCTACTACTTTGAATTGTTTGGTTGCAACTCATAAGTAGTAGTGAGCTTTTTTACACAAAATGCATTGAACATTGTTTCTATTAATTGAAAGTTAAAACAATGCTACAATATGATTTAAAAGATTAGTTTATATGCTAAAGAGTGAGAGGATTAATGTTGGACATTGTGAATGCAAACTTACAAGTTATAATTTTCTATTATGTGTGTATTGTGTATTTGTGCGTGCGTGTAAATGTATTTCCTGGGATCATGGCAGGAAAATCTTAACCCAGTTCTAGAAAATTCATCTAACATGACAGTTATTATTGGAATATCTCATTTAAATTTGAATATTCGATACTTTGTTTAATTGCAATGATGGGCCTTCTGTTACTGCTAGAATAAATCTGATACAAATGTCATTGAATAAATCTGATATATCATAATGAACCAAGTTACATGCACAGAGATGGAATCCATGGTTTGCTAAGTTTAAAGGATGGTCCATTTGAATTTGTAGAATTTTAGTGCATTTTTTACATCCCTTTACCAAGTTCCACTTTCCTATGCATTTATGTGTTGTGAATTTTTCCTGCCTCTCTATACAGAGTCAACTTGGAGGGAAATTGTTAATTTTTCAAAACACACTCCCATCTCTTGGTGTTGGTCGATTGAAATTACGTGGAGATGATTCTAAAGTTTATGGAACAGATAAAGAGCATGTGTTAAGATTGCCAGAAGATCCCTTTTACAAGCAAATGGCTACTGAGTTTTCTAAACGCCAGATCTCAGTGAATGTGTATGCATTCAGTGATAAGTACACCGACATAGCATCCCTAGGTAATTATTTATAATTTCTTTTATCCGTGGAATGGATATTAAGGATGACTCTCTGATGAAATGATGTTGTTTAACTATGGTTTTCTTAGTTCTCTCTCAATTTCATTCAGACTTTTGAATAATAAACTTAATTGAATGAGTACCATATATTTACTCTCCTGTGTTGTTTGATAGTTCTATGTGATTAAGGATGAGTGAATGTCAACTAAAAGGGCCACTCAAATATGTGTCTACTAAAGAGTTATCTCCCTTTCCTTAACTGCTTAGTTGGCACTGGCCAATTATTTGGTGATGCATCTTAATTGGCTGCGAACAAATACAAGCATTTCTTTCCCTGTAATTCTGTTAAATTTGCCTCCTTGGGTATTAGTGGTCTTATTCTAAGCACATACCCTTGCAGCTAAAACTTATATTTATAGGTGACAAAGTGCACTATATGCTTATAATTTACTACTTATAGGAACTTTGGCAAAGTATACTGCTGGTCAACTGTATTACTATCCAGCTTTCCAATCAGTCATTCACGGGGAGAAATTAAGAAATGAGCTAGGGAGAGACCTTACCAGAGAAACTGGCTGGGAAGCAGTATTGCGAATTAGATGCACAAAAGGTTTGTGTATTCATGAGAATTTTGATCTTGCTTACCTTTTGTTTTTCTTCTGGCTCGTGCAGCAAGTATTGAATTGTTGTTAACTGTTTTTTGTGCTTCTAGGTGTCCGTTTCACAACTTATCATGGAAACTTTATGCTAAGGTCCACAGATTTATTAGCACTTCCAGCTGTGGATTGTGATAAAGCCTTTGCCATGCAGTTATCACTTGAAGAAACATTATTGACAACTCAGACAATGTATTTCCAAGTTGCATTGTTGTATCCTTTATTCCATAATCCTTGAGATGTGTTATAATTATAAATCATCCATATCTTCATCTTTTCTGATCATTTTGAATAATTTGTTTCATGATACTGCCATTCGAGATAGATGTATAAGTTCATTCTTGCGGCATAATCATCTACGTGAATCATGAGGCCTTTCTCATCCATCACGTTTTTGCATTAAGAGTATGTTTGTTACACATTAAAAACTCACTCCAAGGAATACGAACTTGGGAATGTAGATTTCTCATGTTTGTTACTCATATTAGAAACTTCCTAGGAATATGAACTTAGGAATGTAGATTTCCGGTTTTGTTATGAGCGTTGAAAATGTATTCTAAGGTATTGGATATTTCCTAGGAGCTAGTTATGCCGTGAATTAAATCATTTCTATTGGAAAGACAAAGTAAAGTGAACTTATTTTATCTTTTTCATTTTTATTTAAGCACATTTTACTGTGTATTTTTATTGTTATTTCTTCTATATTTTGCATCAACGTAGATTTCTGTCATGCTTGTTATTCAGTTAAGGTAATTATGGCAGTACGATTAGAATCTGAAACTTCTGCAAGAAAGGGTGTCTTCCTTAACAACTGGAATAGGTATACTGCATCTTGCGGAGAAAGGCGTATCAGAGTACATACAGCAGCGGCTCCAATAGTTACAAACTTGGTAGACATGTATCGCTTGGCTGATACTGGTGCAATTGTATCTCTTTTTAGTAGGCTAGGTAGGGTGACATGACTTCTATTCTAGTTACATCATATGTATGGATTACAGATTCATAGTTTCTTTCATCTTCCTAAGCAGTTCCTTCAAATTTGCAGCAATTGAGAAAACATTATCCCATAAACTGGAAGAAGCCCGGAGTGCTGTACAGCTAAGAATTGTGAAAGGCCTCCGAGATTATCGAAATATCTATGCTGGGCAACATCGCTTGGTGAATAGGATGATATATCCTGAGTCATTAAAGTTCCTACCCTTGTATGGCTTAGCTCTTTGTAGATCAGCACCTCTCCGTGGTGGGTATGGTGATGTTTCACTAGATGAACGGTGTGCAGCTGGACACACAATGATGACCCTACCAATAAAAAGGATGTTGAAACTTCTCTACCCTAGTTTGCATCGACTTGATGAATATCTTCTAAATGTATGCATTTACTGCGTCTGAAACTCATAACTAAAATGGTTTAAATGTCTACTCCTTGAATTATTTCCTTTTGTGTTTAAGTTCAGGCTGATGACTTGAAAAGCATTGATAGAAGGTTACCTTTGACTGGGGAGAGCTTGGATTCTGGGGGCCTTTATATATATGACGATGGCTTCCAGTTCATTTTATGGTTTGGTAGAGTGATTTCACCTGACATAGCTAAGAACTTACTGGGATCTAACTTTGCAGCAGAGTTATCAAAGGTATAGTATATTCAAGACAAGGAGAAAGCACAGTAGAGTACATGATTTATTGTCATTTTAAGTGCTTCTGGTTTTTAAAACTTTTTTTTTTATCTCATCTTTTTCTAATTTCTCCGTTAAGTACTTTTCGGTTCTTCACTAAAGCTTGTTAATGTTCAGATTATTTTCTCTCTGCAATCTGATGTGTGCACATGTATATGATTGTTGAATTATAAACAGTTACTATATCGAGCTTGCTTGGTAGATTTAGGATAATTGATAGCACCTAGTATTTGAACAAATTATTGATATTTTCGTGCATTTGAGCTGAAAAGTATAATGTATGTGAACCTTAAGATATATCGCCGGAGTGTTCAATAGTTAAATTTATGCATTTCTCAGTGCTGCAGCGTCATGATAAAAAAAAATAATTCATAGTGGATTTTCTGTTAAATTTGTCCCTTAGTTGGTTTAGACTTACGCCAGTGTCGATATCCTATTTAATAATATTGTAGACTTCTGATGTATTCCTCCTCAGTTTTTCTCGTTCAGCAACATTTGGCATCTATCTTCAACTGTGCTTATGTTTTGCTTTCCTTGAACAGGTTACTCTAAATGAGAATGAGAATGAGAATGAGAATGAGAATGAGATATCCCGGAGGCTGATAAAGGTACTTGAGAAGCTCAGAAGCACTGACCGTGCATATTACCAGTTGTGCCGCCTTGTCAGGCAAGGTGAACACCCCAGAGAAGGATTCCTTCTTCTTTCAAACCTGATTGAGGACCAGATGGGTGCTAATAATGGATATGCTGATTGGATAACACAGATTTCCCGACAAGTGCAGCAATCATAATACAGAGGTACTGATTGTAGTCTTCTGCTAGGAAGCTTAAATTAAATCTGGTGGTTTGCGTGCAGGCAATGGATAGTCACCATTTTTTTTTACCTTGATGAATATTTCTCACCCTCTGGTAATTGTCCTTATTATATACGAGTGGCACTACAGTGCCCGGTCATAACCAACAGTACATATAGACTGTGAAGCAGTTTACATTATATATCCTTTGAATGAAATTTGGATCACCTAAAACTTCCTTAAATGAAAGTAGATTCTTAAAAAATACCGAGAATCCAAGATCCTTTGATGTTTTAGATAGGGGGAAACATTATGTAGAATTTAGTACGAAAGAATTGCAGTGTGCGAGAACCTGAGAAGTGAGAAAAGTTTAAGATTGAGTATTTAAACATACATAAATGATAAAGATTGTTTAAATAAATTCAATATTCATCATTAATTTTGAGATTGAACAATCAAAGTTATCTCCTCTCTTGCTGTGACATGATATGTCCTCATATACATTACGTGGTCTCTATTCTATTTGAGATTGATAGCTATATTGACTTGATCATAATCATATATCTACCTTATGTAGCGATTCCCTTGTGAACATTTTCTATTGCTTAATATGCTTGGTTTTTTTTTGTCAGGATTGTTACCTTTCTCGTAACTGAAGGACCATTTCGTTTCGTTTCTTCATTAGAAATAAATTGAGTTTATGGAGTTTATGCATGGGATGCATTACAAGCGTGGATGCTTGCTTGACTTGGCTAATTGGTCGCGAGAAGGATGCTTTATTGAAACTGTAAATTTGTCCTGTGATGTATCAATTAGGTGAACTGTACCTTAGTGATTAGATTCAAAGTGCTTTCCTGTCCTAGGAATAGTAAATAAAACTTTCTTTATAGGTTGCAATTTTCAGTGGTATATTTTCATTTTTTTATTCAAGTTGTTTTTTGGCTAGGGAGAGGAAACACAGAAAGAGATGGCGCGTCAAAATTTTGTTAATTCTTGAACTTTCTTTGGTGATAATTTTTATTTCTTCTGACATTTAGATTTTGGAACTATTGTCCTCCAAATCATCACTTTTCCTTTGTCAGCAAACTTCTTTCGTCCTTGCGCCATTTTTTTTTTTGTTGGAGGTCAATATTGACAAATATGAAGACCAGGCTGTTGAAATGTGAAAGTTGTAACTTAGTTAGTTTTGTGGATAACAATAAATATTTAGGCAATTATATTTTTAAATTTTTGGTTAATTTTGATTTCTTATTTGTTGTGTTTAAAAATAAATAATTTATTAAAAATAAAGATTAGACGGTAACGATCAAAAGAAGTATTTTAGTATTGAAGAGTAAATATCTACAATTATCTGTACGTATAATGTATATTTTTTTTTTATAACTTTCTTTGGTTTTCAGACTACTTCTCTTTTTCCTAGTTTCGTTAAAGTAAATACTGTAATCTTTAAGGCTTCCTAGTTTTCCATGAAGAGGTTTTTATTAAAGTCTGAGGTACAAGCAATAATAATAAAATGTAATTTATTGGGAAAACGACATCATCGAAATTCAAATTCTGGACCACTCAATTGACCAACTCAAACACAAGTGAGTCCACTTGTACTTATGTCAACAAGAAATATTGATTAGTTCAAATGATGTCTAAAAAAATAAGGTTTTGTTATATTTAAAAGTATATTTTAGGAAAAAAAAATAGAGGAATTTATTGTAGAAATAAAAAAGTTAAGGAATTTTTTGGAAAATGAAAAAAAATCAAAAAAAGTTTACGAAAAATTGGTTTATTATTAGTCAATAACTTAAAAAAAAATTACCTGGGTCTTTGTTAACATATATTTTTTTTTCTGGAAGATCGATCATTTATTTTATATGACATTTTATAGTTTCTATATAATAATAGAGTCTTTTCTTATTTGTCTTTATTAAATGCTAGCAAATACACATGCTTATATATATATATATATATATATATATATATATATATATATATATATATACACTAAAATTAATAATATTAAAATAATATTAAAAAAAATTATGTAGTCTTTATTTTTTAAAATAAAATTATTTATTTATTTTGAAATAAATAAATAAATTATTTTTTATTTATTAGAGAGTAAATCTGTCTAGTTAAAAGATGTCATAAAAAAAAGTTACCAAATAATGTATCATCTTTATATAATGGTATAAATAATAATTGTAATAAAAGATATTATTAAATTATACAAAATTTCATAAAAATTAATTATAAAAATAAATATAAATAATTATAAATTTTTATAATTATTGGTAGTTATTTTAGTTTAAAAATGGTATAGATATGTATTAAAATAAAATATATTATTAAATTATATTTTTTATAAAAAATAATTATTAAAATAAATATAAATAATTTTTAAAATTTTAAGGTAATTTTTATTTAATTTATAGGTAGTTTTTTTATTATTGGTAGTTATTTTAGTTTAAAAAAATAATTACTTAAAGGATAAAATGATAAAAATTTATATACACTAAAATTATCAGCTATAGATTATGAGTATACATGTATTTTATTAATAAATAATAACAAAAGAATTTTGAAATTCATTGATAATGAGGATAAATATGGTAAATTGGTATCATTTAAGAAAAAACAAATCGAACTGAATTAGGTGTATTAATATTCTTGATTCTGTTAAAACTTTTTTATATTTTATATTAAGAACTAGAAAGATTATATTGTCATAAAAAAATTCTTAATATAATGTTATCTTAATTTTTTAACATGTATCTAAATTTTGGATCTCTTTCATTTTAGATTTTCATTTTTTTGTTGCTAAAGAATATTATGGTATATTGTTGAATTTCAAACCTAAGTATTATGATTTTTTTTTAATGTTATAAATAAAAATATATATGTTATTTTTAGTTTTTGTATTATTAAATTTTGATATTATATTTATCTTAGGTTATTTATTTAATAATTATTGTTATTTTATTAATATCTGCAGTATAAACTAATTTATCTATATTTTTTATTTTTAACTTAGATATAAATTAATTTTAGTTTATAAAAATATTTTATTTTTTTCTCTTCTAGGTTATGAAAAAGCTCACTCAAATAAATTTTAAACCCCAATTCAACCATTGAATATTAATTTGTTTCTTGACTCCTATAATGCTCAATCCCATATTTGAAACATCCATATGGTGAGAAAATGTTATAAATTAACGAGACATTTAATTATTAGATATTTTTAGTTTGTTAAAACAAATTATAAACTAATTGAATAAAATATTAATTACTAGAATATAGTATGTCAAACACATTATTGGTGGGGTAATGACACCACATCTCTACTACCACTATTAATTAATGCATTACAAATGGAAGAATATGTTAATACCTACTTTGTCTTTGTCTTTATTGGATGTTGCTAATGAATAAAATATTTGCATATTGAATTTCTCAACTCCAAAATTGGATTAAATGACAGATATAATGACGGAGTGTAATTAATACAGCTATGTTATTAGAAAAAATTATTATCAATTGCATGTTGAAACTGTGTACCATGTGTCAATTAAAGATAATCAACCATTCTAAAAATTGATTAGGTTATAATTTGTTTTTTTGAGTTAATTAACTTTACTAAATATAATATAAAGGAAACTGTAATCTTCTTTTGAGAAATAAAAAAGTTATCTTGAACGGGTTGTTGGGTTTCGAAACCATTTAGGATCTTTATTCTCTTTTTTTTTAACAAATAAGTATAAAAAAATTATTTTATTTTTAGCTTATATTTAATGTAAAGAATTGCAAAGATAACTAAATAAAAATTATTTTCTTTACTTTTTATTATTTATGTTTCTTTTCCAATTACGAATTTTTTGTACATTCTTATTGTGACAATATAATTATTTTATTTGCAACTGTATGAAATTAGTCACGGAATTTAATATGTAAAATTTTAATTGTGTACTTATTTTTAAAAAAAATACTTATATCAAGTATTATTAAAGATTTTGACATTTTAACTAACATGACACTTCAAATTTCACAAATATTTTGTCATCAATAGTATTATAAAAAATAAACAACAAAAGTAAAGGTCTAAACAAACTTATAAAAAAAACAAATTTAAAAAGGAGTTAAATGTATTATGAAAGAAAGTTCAACCTAATAATGGGTAGGAATCCAAGTACGAGTCTAAGTCACATATTGAATAAAATGAGAAAGTTAAGTAATATATAAGAAAGTCACACATTGAATAAAATGGGAAAGTTAAGCAATATATAAGAAAGAAGACCCATAACCTATTGCTTTAAGGTTTTGGGTTAAAAGTGGTGTTATTTCCTTATTTATGTTTGGCCCATTTCTCCATTCTTGTGAGATTTCTCCGGTTATGCCCTCTCGGATTCTCCCAACAACCACAACAAGTGGTATCAGAGCTGAAGGTTCGCACCGACCTGATGGTGACCGACTCATACGATGAGGAGTGTAGAAGAAGGACCAAGAGCCGATGGTTCGCACCATCCTGATGGTGACCGGCTCATATGATGGAGACTCTCACTTGAGGGGGAGATTGCTAGGAATCCAAGTACGAGTCTAAGTCTCACATTGAATAAAAATAAAAATGAGAAAGTTAAGCAATATATAAGAAAGAACATCCATAAACATGTTTGGCCCATTTCTCTTTCTTGTGAGATCTTTCGGGTTATACCTCCTCCAATTCTCCCAACAACCACAACAAGTACCTCCTCCAATTCTCCCAACAACCACAACAAGTGGTATCATAAATAATATAACAACAATAGGTCTATTTCTCCTTTTTGTGAGATCTATCCCGTTATAACTCCTCGGATTCTCCCAACAACCACAACAAGTGATATCATAAATATAACAACAATAACAGGTAAACAAGAATATCATACAAATTCAACTTTATTTTTATATATTTAAATTCTATCAAAACAGTTATTATCCTCCCTAACTCACATAAATCACTTTAAAATTTATTGTAGAATTTAAGAGTCCAATAAATGATATGATCAGAATCAAAATCTTGACAAAACAAAGAAGAGTTACAATCCAACCAAAACTTTTTAAAATCTTTCAATTAAGCCTATTCAATATCCAAAATTGCATCCATGACTTCAACATAATAAGTTGTTGAGTACCCAAGAAACAAAAAAGTTACCCTAAAAATATCTTTACAAGTTGCAAAACACAAAACAAGGAACTCCTCTAGCAACTCCATGAGTGTTGACTTTAATTAGACTAACTTCAAGAAAGCATAAAAAAAAAAAAAACTTGCACAAAGATAGGATCTTTTCTAATGCTAATACAAAATTATTTCAAAATAAACATAGGTCTGGATAAAATCCTTAATAATGTAAAACAATATTTATACTAATAATCAATTGAAATATGGTAAAATTCATCATCTTCTAGATCATCTAGAAGAAAAAAGGTAATGGTTGAAAGTTTAACCAGAGACAAATAAGAGAACTACATGGAGCTTTCATGAAAGTAATAAAATCAACAGAAGATAAGTTTATAAGACCAGAAAAATATTTCAAACCCAAGTTCATATAAAGAAAACGACAGAATAAATAAAAGAAAGCAAATGATCAATATCCTCAACTTGCAACCTGTATAGAGAGCACATAGAACAACGAGAAACACCTCTTTTCTAAGTAGAAACTTCCAATGTAGAAACTTCCAAAACACCAAAGTCTTAGTACGGGGAATAGATATTTCAGGTTACCTTTTGATTAAGAATATTATTATCATCAAGTTTCTAATTCGGGCTATATGGAAGATCAGTGATAGCCAAATGATACAAAGTCTGAAGACGAATATGTTGCACTAGATTATCAGTTAAATTCTAAGAGGAGTCATTTCAACCTTTAGCCACACTAGATATAAAAATAATCCTTTATTGAAAAGTCATACCCATCAAACAATAAATGCGTTAGGAAGAACACTAAAAATTATTCTAAAAATTTATTTTATCATTGTGACCAATAGTTCAAAAAAGTATTTTCCAAAATAATATCAAAAAATATTTTATCTTTGGTTAAATAAAAAAAATCAATAAACATAAATCTTAACATATTTAGAAGAAATCTATCAGACGTTAATTCATATTATACCTAAGATTTGAAAATTGTATAATCTCACGACAAGTGAAAGAAAATTTTTAGTTGTGTTTGATGACTATATACTTTACATAAAACAGTGATAATAAATTTATCATTGTAGAAAGAATTTGGTTAAAACAATAATGATTCCGGTGCTAATTGACTTAGGGATGAATTTCTTAATAACAATAAAGAAGTTATTTTTTCAATATAAAAGTAGTTTATACGTTAAAAAAAAGTTCATATAATCTCTCTAAATTTTTTATTTAATTTATATAAAAAATTAATTTATAAATAAACTCGTTTATTTTTATATTTTTTATCTAAAAATACTAATGAAAAACTCTTTTAAAAATAGGTAATATTAAATTATCAATTTTCTTCTCTTTTTATGAAATGAAATGATACCTTTACTTCGGCAATTTTTTAAAGCACGAGTTATAAGAACTGTAACTTATTACACAGTTTGATTGGACAAATTTATACTACTATTCTAAATATATTATTAGCATTTATTTTTTAATATAATTATATCAATTCTATTACTATTATTATTGTTTTATACATTCTCCATTATCTTTCCATCTATTAATTAGAATTAAGGTGCTCACTACATTTCCTATATACATATTATCAATAAGTAATAGTTACTAATATAAATAACTGTTTCTTATCAGAATGAATCCACTCATAGTAAGCAATACAACTATCTCATTTTCTAACACATTATTTTTTATTCTTTTATTTAAAACCTATAATCTTAAATTTTATTGAAAAAAAGGTTCTATAAAAAAAAAGGTTTAGATTTATTATTTATGTATGTCCATAAATAACCTTCTCCAAATAATGGTTTCTTATTGATATAAATTCACTTATATTAAGCAATACAACTTTATCATCTTCTAACTGTCACCTAATGTAAAAATTTGTGAGTATTTAAAAATAATATGAAATGTTTACAATGCTTGTGAATAAAACTTAACATGGTGTTTTCTTTTTTCTCTTTTTAGAATCTGACTATCAGCCTCAAACAAGATAAGACTACTAACAGCCATATAAATCTCAAGAGCAATTGTATTTCCAACATTTTATGTTAGAATAGTTAGCAGCAGCAGACTGTATTATATTTTATAACCTGTGTGGAATTAAATTTCACATGCATAAATGTCTAAATCAATTTAAACACTGATGCAGCATGTTTTCCAAAGGAATAAACAGTATTTGGAACCTTTTGTCACAGATCATATAAAGGAAATATTTGCTGATGAAAAAGAATATAAAGGAAATATTTGTGTTGGTAGTCATATAATAATTTTCTTTTTCTTCCCTTAGATATTGCCAAAACACAGCTCTAAGCTTGCATAATTGCTTCTAACACAATGTTAGGATGCACAGAAGTGACCATGTGGTAGTGATAGACTATATTAAGAACTTTTGAAGCATATTTAAAGTTTCCACATGATTCATGCAGGCTGATATGCAATTAGGCAAATAAGTCAGCTCATTTATTAGCTGCTCTGTCTTTTGGTAAATCTTGGACAAACCACTGAAAAGAGGTGCCTAATGAGGTTTTGAATCTCTATTTTTTTGGTTTTTGTGTTGTGATGTATCCTCTTTTCAAATTAATATTGTTGGAACCACTGTTCAATATTAAATGTACCTTTTTATTAAAAAAAAACATTAAATAATTTAGTATAAATAAACAAAAAATTAATTAGAATAGATGATGGTAACACATTCTAGTAATTAAATGATCTTAATTTTTCAAAAGTACCAATTTCTTTTCTATGGACATTTGGAAAAGGTGAGACAGAAGTGAGTTAGATGAAGCTGGCACTGAATTGTTCTGCATCAAGAATTAATTGCATGAGTTTTGAGGAAAATTAGTTGTTGACTCTAACCAAGAAGAACTTTATGTATAAAAAATATATAATTAATAGATTATTTGACTATGATAACCGACCAATAAGTGGTCATGATTCAGACATGCAGCACCGCCCCTAGACCTAGAACAACCACACAGCAATGCTCTTTTTCACTTTTATTTTACATTCTTTTTGAAAATTTATATGCTATTGCTGTAATCATTAAGAGTAAGATTATAACTTTTTACGAATTTTATTATTTGTTGTGTAGAAAATTGTTATGCTCTGCTTGTCACGTGACGCTGAGATGCTTGGGTTTTGTCATTGCTGATGCTTACTTAATTAGCAGCAGAGTAATGAATAACAGACACAAGTGTCATGACATTTTATAGATATGGAGAAGAAGTAATAGATACGGAAATTTTATATTCCAGTATTTTAATATATGTTTATTATATCAATAGTGTAATTTTTATTTAATTTTTTAATTTTAAAACATATCACGACAAATCTCCAATTCTATTACAAAGGAGTTAAAATATTTAAACTCTTTCGAAATCAATATTCTAATTCCGATACTAATATTCTAAGAACAAATTCACTGGACATTGTTAAGATTGTCAATTTCAGGATTTATTAGTGACTTAAAGAATACAAATATTTATAAATAACCTTAGTATGAAATTCTCAAAATACTTTCAAATTTCAAAATTCACCACAAAAATAATAATATTATATATCTTTTTATATCATTCATATAATTTTAATAATATTATATATCTTTTTATATCATTCATATAATTTTACTTTTTGAGATAGGTAATTATCATTATAACTTTTTTAGTTGATAGTTAGATATAGTATAATAAATTTAAAATTATAACTCAATTTTTATATATGTCCTGATCAATCTAATTTTGTATTCAGATCTCTAAGTTCAAATTATACATAATTCAGACTTAGGTCAGGTCGACTTCAGATTATCTTGGAAAAATTTGTACTTGGATCCTAGTAAGAACATTTGGTGCCCACTAGTAGGATAGGTAAAAATTTTCCTACCTCCCCAAGACAATGAAATTATGAGAAATTTATTATAAGCATTGTATTGCCTTCTTTTATGACGAAGTTGGAACCTCTCTCCCCCACACTTAGCACTTTCATAAGTTTTAATCATAATCTTACAATATTTGCATATATACCTATATCTTTAAATTGTTATTTATTCAAATAGAGTTTTATACTTACGATTGCTTTCGGATATAACAATAAAATCTATGTAGATCGCACAATTACAACTAAAAACTATTGTAGATTCCGTAGTGTAAAATTGTTGGTTTGTATTATAATATTTAAATGATTGATTAATTAAATAATTTATTGCATGAAATTCTTGAATGATAGATAGATATGCATTGTCTAATGTCACAATTGTTAGGTAGGATGTGGTTTTCATCTTCAATGTTATTCCATTCGTGTTTATGCTTATATAACTATAAAAAAAGAATAATACGTAAGTGTGAACTAAGTATGGAAAAAGAGAGAGGCCAACAAAAATCGTAGCCACTTCTTATGCAACCAATCTTGGTTGTTTTGGAGATCAATGGTAAAACCTTGTCAGATTAAGCTGCATTTTTTACTGAATATTCATAACTCATACTTCTTCAATATGAAGTGGGATTGCTCGTTGAAGGTATGTAGAAGCTCTAGAAATTTTGTGAAGTGTTGTTATCCGCAACAAATTTCTATTACCACCAGTGTTGGTTGTTTAGAATATTCAACGGTGAAATTTTCTCCAATTCTGAATGGACGGATTTAAAATCAGAGTTCTGAATTGTTCCTAGAAATTTCACAAATGGAGACAATTCTTTGGTGACAAAGTTCTTCACCTTGCGAAGGCAATATAAGATATTATACTTTTGAAACCCCAGATGATCATGTCAATCATGTGAAGGAAATAACAATTATCACATTTTTTCATGATCGTTATGTGGCTCCACATCGTTCTGAATGGTTCAACCTCGTCAGGTTATCTTAATTTAGGGTTATAAATTCCAATGCTAATAATCCTTCTTGTTATTATGTTGCATTGAAAGGGGATCCACAATAAAACCCACAACAATATGGACCTCTTGCGCAACACTAAGATATCGTTTCAATGTAATTGAAGAACAAGTACTTAACTAACTCTTTTATCTTCATGGTACATGAGTACCTTTCAAATCTCAATACATGCTTCAAGAGTTCATTCAACGAGTAATCATTGTCTAGACAAAAGGGACACCTATATAATAACTTAGAGGCTTTAAGTTTATAGCAATCATCCTTTAAATATTTTTGAAGTTAGGTAAACCAATATTGCAAGAATAGAGTGTGTCATCAACTGGTATCTCACATCGTAAATGAGTTATTCTTATTACTGGATATAAAGTGTGTAGTGTAAAAGTGTATGTCTAGGAATGTTTTAGCAAGGAAAGACTTTGTATTTAAGTGTGTTCATTGATGACCCACCTATTTTTCTTGGAAACTTACCTGGTGTACTAGTTCACGATCTATAATCATTGTTTCACTAGACAATACTATTCATAGTGAGAAGTCAACAACAAAATTTACCAACTTGGATGACCCAATTGTCTTCATGGCTACTATAGTCGATTGGAAAGTTCATAAGGTGTTCATTGACAAACGAAACTCTGCTGACGTGTTCTATTAGACAACCTTCAAAAAAATTAATATTTTTATTTCGTATATCAAGTCATACTTGGATGCTTTATTGGGGTTCACATATGAACATGTGTACACAAGACGTTATGTTGGTAACCTTTAGGACGAGCATGACATACTGGACATTGACAGTTTGGTACATTTTTGGTTGAGACAGGCACATCCTAGAATGCATTTATCAGCTATTGAACGCTTAAAAAGCTTAGTACCATTGTTTCTACACCGCACATGGCTATTAAGTTCCCTTCTAAGGCTGGTATGACTATCATAGTGAAGGTCGATCCAAAAACAACTCGGGAATGTTATGCTCAAAGCCTCAAAAAAGTCTTTACTTGGTTAAGGCTCCTTCTGGTGATAGTACCACTCAGATCAACTTCACTTTGAAGTCATCCAAAGAATGTGATACTATTCAACAATGTCACAACATTGAAGAGATACTTCTCACTTCCTTTGAGGAGGAGATGGATTTTGTTTAATCCCATGACAAATTTAAAGAGAATCGTCGAACTTTTGATGAGTGCATAGTACAGGTTCAACTCGTTTCTCAACTCATAATATTTATTTATTTTTCATAAACAAGAACGACGTACTTTTTTTTCTTAGTAATCCCCGAGGATGGTTTTGTTGGACAAGGTTTTAACGAGGCACACTCTTGTAATAAATAATTTCAATAAAGGTGACACATTTTTTCGTGATAAAATAAGCACGATCAAATGATATTGTTTGGCCTCATTTGATGATTTTGGATGAGCAACCAAGCTCGATCACACATATATCCATGGCAAAGGACAATGTTTGAACCAAGCCAAGTACTTTGGCCGAGCAGCTAGTTTGGTCACACATATATATCTTGGCCAAACACCCCGTTTTGACCTAGTCAAGTACTTTGGCCAAGCAACCAGTTCGGTCACATATATATCCTAACCAAACAATCTATTTGGACCTAGTAAAGTACTTTAGTTGAGCAACCAGTTCGGACATATATATACTACCCAAACGACCCCTTTGGACCCAATACTTTGGCTAAATAACCAAATTTTGTCACATATATATCCTGGCTAAATAGCCCATTTGGACCTAGTAAAATACTTTGGTCGAGCAACCAGTTTGAACATCTATATATTGCCCAAACGACCCCTTTGGACCTGTTAGCATCAGTGGACTGCTGCAGTGATTTGATGAAGCCAACCATGTGTGAAGAAGTTCAAGACCTATGATCATATGTGGAATGCATGAAGATTCATGAAGATTTGAAGCTTGGTCTAGAACTTAGGAATGTGGTTGAGGCAAGTATGATTCAACTTAGCATGATGTGCATTTGTTAATCATTAATAAGCTCCAACAATTTAAAAA
>Ga0209489_103469_pt1 | contig 30683 bp, 18 predicted proteins | sample SiratrowhiteBW_FD_187527 | JGI IMG/M metagenome (GOLD analysis project Ga0209489, IMG submission 187527) | Root nodule microbial communities of legume samples collected from California, USA - Siratro white BW (SPAdes) (version 2) | ecosystem: Host-associated > Plants > Roots > Nodule | place...
TATATATATATATATATATTATAAAATTGCAAAGAAACCAAGAAAATCAACAACGACAAGTTATTTGAAAGTCATCATGTAGATTATATGCAGCCTTCCAAGAACAATAATAATATATAACTTTATACGGAGAAATATACAAATCAAAGGAACAAAAAGTTAAAGAAACTTTGTAGAGTTTGACGGTGGGAATGGTTGTAAATATTCCATCTAATGTTTAGCACGTGAACATTAGGTTATCTTTCCATGTCATGTTGATTGTTCATTTGGCTTTTTTTCACAATCCATGTTTTTAAATCATTATACTTTTTTAAATATTAATTTTTGATTAATTCGAATTATTTATTGTTGGATGCAATTACTATAATACCGTTGAAATTCTGAGTATATATAGCAAAATAATTTAAATCAACATAATTTATTGCATATGCGACATGACGTTGCCAGAATTATTAATATTATAAGTAAGAAAATTATATTATAAAAAATAAAATTTGGATTTTATTTGATGTCATAAAATTAACCGTTTTATATGAATGATATTTGAAAATTTTGTATAAAAGAATTAATTTATTTATGGGTGAAATACAATAACTATTGAGTTATAAATATAGGAGTGCTTCTGTAACTTTATGAAATTTCTTACCTGAAATTATTTTTTTATATTTAAAGTAAAAAATTGTTCTCCTCTCAAAATTCATTGAGTAATTAATTTTAAAAATAAAGTATTTCAATCGAACACAATGAATTTGTTCAAATCAATTAAACTCATAGTGAGAAAGTTAACTGATTATATTTTGAAAATAAATCATACCTTGTTAAGTAATAAAAATGTATAAATTATTAATATTGATAGAAATATCTCTATAATAATTTTCATCTTAAATGATAGTATCATAATTATGTTAGGAAAAAAATAATGAAGATTAAAGTAATAAATCTATTTCTAAAAATAAATAAATTTGAAATATTTAATTAAGAATGTACGGTATTAACATGAGTTTAATAAATAGCTTAATTATTATGTTTTGACAATAAAAAAAATCTTTTAGATATTGATTAAAAAAAATAGTCTATGCTTGGTTTATTGAGAAAAAGAATGTTGAAATATTCCCATCAGGGGAGAGTATATTCTGTAATGGTTGTCTTGTTTCCTCGCCTTATTTAAAAATTATATTACAATTTTCCATCAGTTATTAAAAAAATGTCTATTTAGTGATTAAAATGTAGTGTCGCGAATTGATTTAAATCATATTAACATCCAAATTAGTCAATATAGCAGGAAAAATTATGACCTAACTAGCCATGAATATTAACTTATTATTATTTTTTAAATCTTTGGTCACTTTTAAATTGATGAGACCAATTTAACCACAAATTTTATTGGTCTCTGATGAATCATTAATTCAGTTGTTAATTTAAAACAATTAAAATTGAACAAAAATTCAATCACAAAAAACTATATTATATAAACGAAAAAATAAATATTTAAATTAAAATTTATTCACTAAAATTTTTACAACTTAGTGATTGAAAAGTTAGAATTAAATGAATTGCTAATTTGTCACTAAATTATTGGTCGATATATTGTTTACAATATTTTAATACTTTAATGACTACAATTTGTTTTTCTAATTTATGACTAAATTATAGGTTGATATGTTAATTATAATATTTTTGACACTTTAGTGACTAATATGTTTTGTTGCTAATTTTGTTTTAACAACATGATTATTTCTTTATTTTTTAATTATTTAACTTCTTTACGGACTTGATAAATATAAGCAATAATACCAAATCAAAAAAACAAACAAAAATAGATGATGTTGATACACATTATAATAAATATCAAAAGTAGAGGATAAACCATGATAAAAAGAAGTATAACAATACAACTAAAAAGTTATAATAATAACAAGAATATATACTATTACAGGAATATTTATGGTTTCTTTAATATATCATTAACAACAATGTCATTCACTTAAAATATTCACATATAATACATTAAAAACAATGTCATTTAAGGTATTCACGATACAATATGTAGTAGTAGTTGGGAAACTAAGACTTAACACCAAATATTTAATATGAAAGTCTTAAAAGATAAGTTATATTTTTTTTCATATAATTTATCTATTCGCTTAATTTGTACATTTTGTGGTAGTTTTGATGTTCTTATTTGTTGATTTTGTTGTTCTTGATTATGCATCAAGTGATTCAAATTTTCTTCAAGTGTCATTCACTCTGCATCTTTTATTAACAAATAAATTTTTAAAAAGTCTCACGCTTCTTTAAATTGCCGTACCATTACAATTTGAGTAAGAGTGGATTCATCATATTTTGATTGACTAATTTTTTTTTTTTTTTTATGTACCAAGTCTATTCCTGTTCTCCTTTTATATTGTCTTCTTTAACATGTTGGATGTAATTTCATTTAATATATATATATATATATATATATATATATATATATATATATATATATATATATATATATATATAGAGGAGTGAGAGAGAAATTTTGCTTAATTTTTTTAAATGAGTTGAAGTTAAATGTTTAAATTGGTACATGATTATTGAAAGTATATTTTTTAGTTGAAAATGAATTTATAAGATATATAAAACATTAGGGTTTAAGAGAAATTTTGATGAGATACTTTGAGTTAATTTTTGTTCTCTTGTTGAATTGATTGAACAATTATACATTGTTACTGTTGAGGATGAGAGTTACAAATTGATAATAATATTAGGTTAATGTTGTATTATATTATAACATTTGAAAATGGTGTGATAGGTTTATCTTGAAATTTTATTGTTTTCTGTAGGGTTGTATAATTAATTTTGATATGGTTAATTTTATTTGTATCAATATAAGCTTGGAAGCAATGGTTTAGGTAGTTGATGATGGCCAATTTGAGTAAATAAGTGTAACGACTTTGTTTTAGTAGTTGCCTAGAGAATAATTGAAAATGATTATTTAACTTGGTTGAGGAAATTAGGAATGATTAAGGTTGGTAATAAACTTTGGATTTCATTCTACTCTTTAATTTGCTCATAAATGAACTATTGATTTTGTGTTGTCAAAATTGGTTGGATTGGTGATGAATGTGAAAATAATACAAGTTAAAACATTTCAAACTTGTTGGAACTATAATTTGGTTAAAAGAAAGATTTAACATTTAAAAATTTTGGAGAAGTCACTAATTATGCATGAATTCACTCAACAGATGAAAATTTTACTTATCGATTGAAATTTCGTTTAGCGAATTTTATCCATAAGCAAATATTGCTCTGAGCTTTAATATATCCTCAACAAATTGTTATTCACTCAACAAAATGATATAAATTTTGTTAGTAAATTCATTCATAAGAATAAGTGAAAAAAATATAAAAAAACAACCTTTGTTAGTTTCACTTAGTGGTTTTGTAAACAATGAGTATATCAATGCTTTCCAAATTTACGTCAATAATCTTCAAGAAAGTTGTAGTCTTGGATCTTAGCTTTATAATGGCTTTGGAATGAATTAATGAGATCTATAACTCAAGTTATAACTATTTTAATGAACAAAAATTAAATTATTAATTTTAGTTGAAATTGTTGCCCTTTTAAACTTTTAGCAAAGTAAATCATTCTTTTTGAACTTGAGGTTTTATAAGAGTTATAGTTTATTCTCTTATCTTTATTATGAGTTATATTTTAGTATGGTTAGATGAGTGGAATTCAATATGATTTGTTATATTTAATATGCTTATGAGTTATTTTTCAATTGCGAGACGATATAATGAAATAATAGGAGGACATGACTTATGATGTGATAATTATGTTGAATATTATTGGTTTAATTTATTTAAATAATGATATCGTGGAATTATATTATAGTGATTTAAATATAATGTTTACAAACTATAATATATATACATGTATAAAAATTGGAGGTCACAAATATGAGATTATTTGAGTCATGGTTGAATTTGTGTATTGAATAAAAAAAAATATATGTTATAACAAAGATCTCTTTACTTCACAAAAACTTGTATTACATAGACTAATATATAGGTGATGAGAAACTTAGGGTTTAAAATTTAGGGTAATGAGAAGTTGAGAGAATTCTTGATGAAATACGCTTCTGCCACCTTAGTCATATAGAATAAATAGGACAAAGAGCCAGAGAGTTGATCAAGAGCTTTTTAGAAGATTGGGCCTATCCAAGCCTGTTTGGTCCTCCCACCAACTGTTCGGTCTGAATGCAATCTTGAAGAGATCACTCTGGGAATCATGGAGTATCAAGATGAAGTCCTTTACTAGTATAAATGTTTAGAATAACTTAAAATAATTTAGGCCTTGTATTTGAGCCAAGAAGAATAAGGTTTGGGCCTTGTATTTAGGCCATGGGTAGAATAGGACTAGAATAAGATAATATTGTCCATCTAGGGTTGCATTTGGGCTTCTTAAAGCCCAATGCAAACCCTAAGGCAAGGAACATATTAAACATGTGCTGAACCTAAAGAATAGGCATAGAAAGTGTGAAGGTCATATGTCATGCTCTCATTGGCTTTCTAGATCTAGGGTTTTGTTTTTGAATTTGAATTTTCTAATTGGTTCCACTTTGGGCTGATCCTAACACTATAAATATATAAGTGTGCTAGTCTATTGTATTTTTATAGTGAAATGAGTAGATAAATGTTGTTCAAATTAAACTTCACTTGTTCTTGTGATCACCTCTAGGTTAGCTCATTTCTTGAGTTTAGTTTAGGTACATTGTGAGAGTTGACCTCACCTCTCTCACATTGTGAGATATATTCATTACTTCCACTGCTCCTCTATACTTCATTAAATATGAAATTTCAAATCAAGCAAGGAGTCAAAACTGATGTATATCAATTCTTGTACATAGTAACATTTGTAGATATTCAACTTGAATTGTAATAAATTTATATTAATCTTAAAAAAAAATTATTCATGGTTGATTTAAGTTTTGAATTGAATTATATGTCAATTATTTTATAGAAAACATGTCATATGTTTAATTTTATATTATTCTATTGGTTCATTATTTATTGATGTATTTATAATACAAATAATATGATTTTATTAATATAATAAAATTAAATAGAATAACTTTTATTACATTTTCATCTTAAATTTAAGATAGCTCGTCATATTATTTGTTGTATATGTAACTTGATATAATTATAGTAGATATACAAACAATTATAGGCGGAGATTCAAAACCTATATATGGGAATTATGTTTATTCTTGATGGATATATATATGTATGAAATTTATTATTTGTATAGACATTTTTGTAGCAATGTTTCTCATGTGGAGCTCTTTCACACATTTTCATTTTGCATATTGGAGAGGGAACAAATCTTACGAAAATGTCATTACATTAAAATTAATTAATATAAACATTAATTTTTTTATTTATTAAAATAAAATGAAGTGACAGAGAAATAAGGACAAAACCTAACCTCATCGGAATAGTGCATGAATGGGGCTGTTACATAGTAAGGCGGTGTAATGAACTACTATATATAAGTGCTCCCTCCTTATTCACTGGAAACACATTCTTTACTTTCATTTCGTTCTTCTCCACATCGTGTGTGTTGCGCTTTCTCTCTCCTCTGTTGTAAGTTTTGTTTCTTGTTTTTCCTAATTAACTATTATTAAAAGTTATCTTCTAAAGATAGTGTTTCTTTCGAATTCATTGGTCTCCATTTTCTGGTCTCTATTTTCTGTTATTGTTTTCTCCAGAGAGTCACGGCGATGTGTGACTCTGCCATCGTATTTGATCAACAACAAAAACTGATAGTTTCCTATTGAAATGGATTAGTTTAGTTTATCTATTATCTTGAATTTCTAACATGCTTGAGAAGGGGATTTGAATGAATTTAGGTGATAAACTATTATTTATCGTTTTATCATAATGCAAACTTACATCCATTCATGTTTATAATTTTGTTGTCTTTCATTTGACAGTGGCAAAGAAGAGAGAAGATGATGACCCAATTGGCAGCAACCCACCCTTCTCTTCTCCTCGTTCCTCCCTCTTGTACTTCTCTCTGTTTCACAAGGTATTCATTTATCCCACAACTTACAATTAACTATTTTTGTTTTTCCTCTTATCGATACATTTGCTGTTGTTGTGTATTTATTGTTGTTGAATATTTACTGTCTCATATGATAACCCTTTTGATTTATATTAATTTACGCCCACAATGAATTCGAAAGGTGGAGCCTTTTCTTGCCTTGTTTTCAGTATCTTATATAACTTGTTTTGTGGGGGAACGCAAGTTTGTAAGTCTGTGGTTTAGGATGACCTAAACGGGAATACTATGACGAATTATATATTATCTTTCTTAAGTGAATGATGAGCCAGTGGAGTTTTTCATGTAGTAGACAAACAATTAAATTGAATTTGGCGATTGATCATTCCTCTTCTTTTTTATGATGTAGAACCTTGTTGATGTCATAAATACTGAGGGTTGTGATTTCTAGCATTAAATTTTGAGATCATGGTTTTCCTTGAGTTGTGGTGGTTTTTCACTGTCCGTGATTTTGGAGGTACCCTTAGCCATTTGGGTAGAGCATAAGCCTTGAGGCATTATGTAGGGTCATTGTTTGCACTTTTTTAATTTTAAAAATTGATGGTTCAAGTATCTGCCTGTTGGAACTTAAATGGAAGGGTATTTGATTTGGTACGTGTTGTGCTAATTTGGGATAAATTTTGAACTTCAGAGTGCGCTCATTAGGTTAATCCCAGTTAGCTTATGCACGAAAGGACCTTGTTACAGTGAGAAATTTGAAAATCAGGAACATCTTTAAGCTTTTTTATAGTAATTGTGGCATATTAGAGAGGCTTTTGTCAATGTAATACTTGTATATGTCAGGCATCAAAATTTCTGAGTTGGTGTTCTTATGTCGTTGTCTCTCTTGCTTCTCTTTTTGCATTTGGTACTTATTTTCTTTAAATTTGGTTTTAAACTAGGAATAAAGATTTGATTCCAAAAAGATGCTCTATAATCAACAGGAAAAAGAATTATGCCATCACAGCTTGTGCAGGCAATCTTGGTACGTTAGCATCTTGCTCCCCAGCATCTTTTAAGGATTTTCTATCTGATTTTAATATTTAAATTCTCCATTAATTTGATTTTAACAAAACAAGATCTCTATCAAAAATATTTATTATTGGAAACTTGTATGTTAATTTGACTAATCTCCTCGTTACATTTTGTTCATTTCAATGTTCAGACACTGTCCAACTCACTGCAGTTTCATCGCCACTATTTGCTGCTAAAGAAGCTCGCCTCTCACTCAGACTTCCTCGGTCTCAAAGACGCAATTCTACTATCCGTGGACAAGCATTTATATATCATTCGTCTGGTTTCCGAATCCCAGCAAATGCTGAGAAGCCAGAATGGTGGTGGAGGGCTTTATCCTGTGTTCCCTATCTGATAGCGTTGCAGACATCTGCAGCTGGGATTTATCTAGAACCTATCCTTGAAAAATTTCCATTGTTTCAGAGTTTGATTTTTTATATCCCAGGAGCTGTCAACCGATTACCAAACTGGTTCCCTATGTTATATTGCTATGTGGCTATTGTATGGGTGGTAAAAAACAAGGATTTACCCCTTATCTTCAGATTCCATGTAATGATGGGAATGTTGCTGGAACTTGCTCTGCAGATAGTGTGGATTTCAAGCAATTTCTTGCCACTTATACACTTCAAGGGAACATTGGGAATGTATTACTGGGCTGGTGTGGCATTGGCATATATTTTTGTAATGATAAGGTGCATAAAGTGCGCGCTTCTGGGTACATTTGTGAGTTTCCCTGTACTTAGTGAATCAGCATTCCTTCATTCTTTATTCAGTTTAGGAGGTTTTCAACGGCCTTTTTAGGATATATACAAGAGCATATGTACTTACTAGTGGTTTTGCAGTTGAATGGAGGATTCTCTATAGTTTGTTTTTGACTTTTTTTTAACCTTATACAAAAAAAGATATCAAGATTTTTTCGAAGATTCCAGTAGCCTCTGTTACTTTTGTTATCTTTATCTTATGTTTGGGGTTATTGATTGTTTCTAGGTTCTTCTAGGGTTCTAGGCCCCTTTCTCTCATTTTCTTATTCAAACAAACTAAGCGTTCAAATTACAAAAAATATTTCTTATTCAATGTTTGGTATGTGTCCTTTATGTAATATGAAGCTATCAACACTGCAAATTATATCGAAATGCGTATCAATAGGACCGTGTGGGAGATTAATAGAGAAAAGTTGTATATAACAAATTCAAAACATTATTAGAATAAAAAAAAATTAAATGGTTTTTCAACTTTTGTCAACTTTTGTGGAAAATATCTCCATCATTTTGGTAAGTCTGTATTTAAGTCCCTCACTTTGTTCTATATTCAACATTTTTAAGGGAAGGTTAAAATAATTTAAATACATTCTTCCCATAATGGTTTTTAAAAGTAAAATTATAATGGAGTTTTCAAATTCTAAATTAGATAATATCTCAAATATGAAAGTTAATTTTAATAATAGTATTTTAATAAATTTGAGGTTCAAATATTAATGTTATTCATATAAATTTATAGAAACAGAGAAGTGTTTTAAAAATGAATTTTAATTTTCTTTAAACTATATTTAGAGAAATTTTTTCGGTATATTTAATAATTTTAATTTTAATTTTCAAAGCGAATAAATACTATATATATAATCATATTATCACAACTCATTTAAATCATTAGTTTACTCGTCAACATTTATTTCTTCCTCTCTTAAATTTCTTAATTAACACATGTTCTTTTAATAGATTTCTCTCTTCTTCTCTTTTTTTTTTTTTTTTTTTTTTTTTTCTTTGTTTTCATAGACATTTCTAAAGGAAATTTGGGAAAGGGACACAGGAGAAAAAAAAACTGATAATGATATATTAAATAGCATTACAAGATGGAATGATTAACAAATTCAAAATATAACTAAAATGAAAAAAAAAAAAAGATTAAACGGCTATCAACTTTGTTGAAAATATCTTGCTAATTTAGTTTGTAAGTTTTTCACTTTATTTGTCTTATTTTTTTATAATAATTTAAGTATATTTTTTTTCTTATCTTTTCAATACACTTTTTAAGAGTAAAACTATGATGAAATTTTTAGTTTGAAAATAGATGATAACTAAGATTATATCGACAGATTTGATGTTAACTAATTATAATATTAACGTCATTTATACGGAAAGTAAATTCAAATATAAATTTTTGTTTCATTTAAACTTCGATGGGTGAATTTATTCTAGAGCACTTACTAATCTTAAAGCCAATACCAATTTAATTCTCTAATATGCCTTTTAAAAAAAACTATAATGGAGTTTTAAGTTTCAAATGAACAATATTTTAAATATCTAATGATATTATCATAACTTATTTAAATTATCAGTTCATTCGTTAATTTTTTCTTTTTTTTTTTTCAAATTTCTCAACCGACACTCATCCTCTTGTCCATTTCTTTCTTCCTCTTCCTTGTTCTTTATCTTCACATGCATTTCTTAGAGGGAATTTGGAAAAGGGATATAGGAGAAAATAAAATAAGAGAATGGTAATTATATATTTACTAGTACAAGATGAAATGCTTACAATAAAATTAGGATTGTGTGGTGGATTAATAGAGAAAAGTTGCATATAACAAATTCGAAACATAACTAAAATGAAAAAAAAAATGACATTTCAATTTGGTTTAACATATCTAAGCAGTTTGGTAATTATGTTTATAAGTCTTTCATTTTGTTTCTCTTATCTTCAATAGTTTTATATCACTTAAAATAGGTTGAAGATAATTAAAATACACATTCCTCACTTAATTTTACAAAATGTCTTTTAAAGATAAACTTATGATGGAGTTCTTGGCTTCAAAGTGAACAATGTTTTTGATACAATAATTGACTTTAGTGATGTTATCTTAACAATTTGAAGTTGGAACATTGTCATTGTTTATAGAAATAAAAAATGACTTTAAAGATGAATTTTTGTTTCTCTTAGATCTTGACTGGAAGACTTATTTTGATAAGTTCAATAGCTTCACTTTGTTTTGCAATAGAGGCCTAGGTCACTTTAACCCTCTAACGTGCCCTTTTAGAAACAAATTTTTAATAAAGCTCCAAGTTTCAAAGTGGATAATATCTTAAATACCTAATGATATTACTATAATTGATTTGAATTATTATCGGTCCACTTATCAATATTTTTTACTTCTCTTTTCTTTCAAAATTCTCAACTAGTACCTATATACTTTTTAGATTTTTTTTATCTTCTCTCTTTTTCCTTGTCTTCATTTACATTTCTTAGATGAAATTTGAGAAAAGGACATGGGAAAATAGAATAAAAGAATGATAATGATATGTTGAATACTAATACATGGGAAAAGAGAATAAAAGAATGATAATGATATGTTGAATACTAATACATGATTAAATGCTTATTAATGTAACTGGGTGATAAATTAATAAAGAAAAGTTGTATATAAAAAAATTAAAAGATAATTAAAATGAAAAAAATAAATAAATGGCTTTTTCAATTTTGTTGAAAATATTCCAGCAGTTTGTCAATTCCATTTATAAGTCTTTGACTTTCGTTGTCTTATCTTTAATAATCTTATATGCTTAGGATAGGTTAAAGGTAATTTAAATATACTTTCCTTTCTTAACTCTCTAAAAGTCTTTTAAGGATAAACTCATGATAGATCTCTTATCATCAAAGTGAACAATACTTTGGATACAATGACTAAACTTAAACGTTGTTATAAATTTGAAGTTAGAACATTGACGTCATTTGTAAGAATAAAAAAGTGACTAAAGATGGATATTATCTCACCTGAGGACTTATTAACATGACTATGTGGTAGATTAATAGAGAAAAGTTGCATATAAAAAAAATTAAAACATAAATAAAATGAAAAAAAAAAGATTTAAATGGCTTTTCAATTTTGCTCAAAATTTCTCAATAGTTTGGCAATTCCATTTATAATTCTTTGACTTTGTTACTCCTATCTTCAATCGTCTTATATCGCTTATAATATATCAAAGCTAATTTAAATATATTTTTCTTCTTTAACTCTCCAAGATTCCTTTTAAGAATAAACTCATGATGGAGCTCATGATGGAGCTCTGCTTCAAAAAGTGAACAATACTTTGGATACAATGATTGATCCTAACGATGTTTATCTTAATGAATTTGAGTTTAAAACATTGTCATTTGTAGGGATAGAAAAGTAACTTCAAAGCTTAGACTTTTATTGGATGACTTATTCTAATATGTTCCATAATCTCACATTACTTAGTCATCAAGGCTTAGGTCACTTTAACATTTTTAAGGTGCTTTCTAAAAATAAAATTATAATGGAGCTCCAAGTTCCAAAGGAAAGAATACCTCAAATAGTTAATGATACTATCAGAACTGATTTGAATCATCATCAGTTCACTCGTGAACATTTTTTTTTTCTCTTTTTCTTTCAAAATTTCTAAACCAATACCTATCCTTTTATTAAATTTATTTTTTTTCTCTCTCTTTGTCTTCATAGGCATTCTTAGAAGGATTTTTGGGAAAGGACATGAGGGAAAAGAAAATAAGAGAATGATAATGATATATCAAATACACAAGATGAAATGCTTATTAACATGATTGTGTGGTAGATTAGTAGAGAAAAATTACATATAAAATATTTAAAACATAAATGAAATGAAAAAAAAATGGCTTTTCAACTTTGTTGAAGATATCTCAGCAGTTTAGCAATTCTATTTTTAAGTTTCTTATTTTGTTTATTCTATCTTCAATAGTCTTACAACACTCAGGATAGGTCAAAAGTAATTTAAATACATCTTCCTCCTTTGACTCTTTCTTTTAAAGATAAAATCATGATGGAACTCTCATTTTCAAAATGGATAATATATCAGATGTAATAATTGACCTTAATGATATTATCTCAATAGAGATTGAAACGTTGACATTGTTTGTAGGAATAGAAAAATAACTTCAAAAAATAAATCTTTGTTTTCCTAATACCTCATTTAGAAGACTTATTCTTCACATCGTTTAAGAATCTAGGCTAAAATCACTTTAACCTTCTAATACGTTTTTTAAAAATAAAACTATAACAAAATTTTAAATTTCATGATAAAGAATATATCGAATATCCAATAATATTATTATAACTCATTTTAATTATCAATTTACTCGTTAACATTATCCTATTATTTTAAAATTTTTCAAGAAGTGTTTATTCTTTTATTAGATTTCTTTCATCCCCTCTCTTATTCATTGTTTTTATAAGGCATTCGAGGGAGTTTGAGGAAGGGATATAAAAAAAAAGAAAAGAAAATAATAATAATAATATTGTATTATTTGGACAATGAAATTTAAAAAAAGAAGTTATTCCGGTAAACACAAATTATATTCTTTATTGTCTCTAAAGAGACAAACAATGAAGGAGCAATTCAAATGATAGGAGATATTAGAGGACACACAACTCTTCCTACACCTATAAAATCGAAGATAATTTGTCTTAACTTTTTATTTTAAATGTCTAATATTTAAATTATTTCATGTAAAAATGTAAATTATATTAAGAAAAACAGTATAACAAAAAAAATGTAAATTTAAAGTTAATTCACTTTAATTCTTAATTTTTGTATGATTTTCTTTTGACTCCTCTGTTCTCCAGAATTTAAATTAGCTCTTCACTTGGACTTTCAACGGTGGCGGTGGAAGAGATAATAATAAAATGGGTTAAGAGATATATTACACTAAAAACAAAAACAGACACCATAGCCACCATGCTAAGTCCCATGCAAATATAATCGACAAGAGCCAATTGCAAATTAGAAAAATTCATATTTAATTATTAAACGAAAAAAATAGAATTACTTTTAGGAGAATTGACATTTTATACACACAAAAAAAAACGAAAATTTCCATTCAAATAAAAAAATCTCTGAAATTGGAGATTCAATTTGCTTGTGTGGTGTGGGCACAAGTAATGTGTCGAGCATTCACGCGTTCTGATTGGCTGAGCCATTTGTTTTCATTTTTCTGGAGACCCGTTCCGTTCTCCATTATTATCAATTTTTATCACTGTCACTTCTTTCAGCTCAAAAAAAAGAAAAAAAAATAAAAAATCTTGGTCCTCCTCATCCATAACACTACACCAATCACACGCAACGTGTCTCTAAACCAAACACCGTGCGCATCGCGCACCCCCTCCCATTTCCATTTATCATTCTCACCATTTCCTTCAACTACTTCACTCCGCAACCGCCACCACAACCTTCACTGTTCATCGTTTTGATAATTTTTGAATTCTTGAGAACAATCACTTCTTGTGTATTTGATTCCTCTTATTTTAGGTTTAGACTTTTCGCTCGTTGATTCGCTTTGTCTCGATTGCATTTACGAGTTCAAGTGAAACCAAAAGTTTGTGAGTTTTGTTGAAGTAGAATCTGGTCTTTAAGAATCTGTTCCTTTTGTTTTGAGATAAGATAGTTAGATTCAGATTCAGTCATTGATGCTTTGATTCTGTTGAGTGGATTTACATTAGAGTTGTGATTGGGAGTGAAATGGAAAGTTAGAGAGTTTTGTTGAGGAAGAAGATGTCTGTGGAGAGGTCGTTTGAGGCATGGGAAGAGGTGCAGCGTCACGGGCAGGACTTGGCTGACCGGCTTGCCCAGGGTTTCAGCGGATTGATTCATACGCATATGAATCCTCCGCCGTTCGTGTGGCCTCACTCTTCGCAATCGAAGCTCTTCGATCTGGAGTTTCCGTCGCAGAGCTTCGGGAAGAGGGATTTCGCTTTGGCGACTCAGGAGTACGGGATCAATGGCGTGTCGGCTATTTTCGACATCGGGAGCAGGATCGGGCAGGCTGGGGCGGACTTTGGGGCCAGCTTGAATGGCTTGGTTCAGCAGTTTTTCCGGTCGTTGCCGGTGCCGGTGCCGTTCAAGCACGAGGAGAGTTCGGTGAGAGTGGAGGGTGGGAATAAGGGATGGCAGAGAGGAGGAGTTGGGGTTGCTGTGCCGGAGGATTTGGGGTTGGGGTCGCTTAGTCAGAGGTTGAAGAATCATGGGTTTGCTGAGAGTTTCAGTGGTGGTGGCGGTGGAAGCGCCGAGGAAGAGGGTGGTGGTGGGTTTAACATTGGCTCTATTGGTGCTCTGGGCAGGCGTCAGGTAAAAGCCCTTGGTTTTGGAGTAAATGTTTGTTTTTTTGTTTATTTGCAGATTGATTTTTTGGATGTGGAAGTGGTAAACTGTTGCTGTTTGATTGCTTGTTTATTGATGGAGTGATAAATAGTTGTTAGTGTAATGGATGGGGAGCTTTTATGACTATAGTAGAGCTTATGAAGTAGTTGTTTGCTATGGTTTACTGTGCAATTTTGGTGTTAATGCGCAGAAGAAACAGATTTTATTTCTAAAATCTTATTTTGTTTGAGATCAAGTGGTTATTCTGATTAGATTGTACCTTTGATGGCGAAATTTTAGTGTTAAATGTCATTGTGAGGAGGGTCTGTCCTTGGTCTTTGTTGTGTTTTTGTTTATGTGTATGCAAGAGGTGGCCTGGGGAACCTATTGAGCCCCTATCAGAGTCGCAGTGAATTGTTAATCATCATGAATTTGAATTGGAGTTGTTTTCTGTTCATTGCTTCTACGGTTTTCCTTTTGGGATTCATGATCGAGATGTGCACTGGCATCTTGGATCTTAGTATAGCTGCACCAGTCATGTTTTAGATAACGGAAAAACAAAGTTGAGCAAATGGTTTCTTTATCATCTGTAAAATCTGTACTTGGAATTTTATTTTCTCTTCAATGCCCTCAACTTTTCCTGTGATACATGCGGCATAGAACTTGTAATTTTAATAATGAGTACTTGAACTTACTAGGTCAGAGTAAATTATTTGTTTATGGCATTGACCGCGTTAGCAATTGAGCGTAACAATTGTGTTATTGATCTTTGTTGATAAGTTATAATCTCTGGGGCAGAGACTTATATTGAATTCCTTCATGGTACAATTTAATATATTGTGAACTAGTTTTCAAGTTTTGATTGATTGTTTGGAAACATTTCTTATTTTTAACATTTATTTTGAAATTTATGTGAAAAATGTGCAAGCTCTGGAATCTGTATTTTATGTTGCTAAATTCTGTTTCATTTACTGGTTATATTTTGTCTTGTACAGGGAATCGTAAATTTTACATCAACTTATGATAGTAGAACTCAAGAAGTGGAAGGTTCTTTAGTTGCAAGGGGAGATTTATGGAGATTAGAGGCATCACATGGTGGTTCTGCTTCTGGAAATGAGAATTCATCTCTTTTCTTAGTTCAGCTTGGACCACTCCTCTTTATCCGTGATTCAACTCTCCTCTTGCCTGTTCATTTGTCAAAGCAGCACTTGCTGTGGTATGGCTATGATAGAAAGGTAAAGATAACATTCTTCTGGCTAATTGGACTTAGCTACAAAATTGTTAATATATAGGGAAGGGTAATAAAGCATGTCCGTAGCCATTGTGTTTTATCGTTGAAAGCAACTGTGTGGGCATTGTCTTGGACTCTAGTTAGAAAAAAGTATTTCATAGCCTGTCGTGATAAAAAATCTTCTTACTATATCTTTTGTCCTAATAAGCATGATACATAATACGATATGGTTATGATGGATTGGATACATACAAATTGGTTTTAGAAAATCAAGATATGGCACTGTCAAGATACAGTATATGTTACTATGGGCAACAGGCATTTATAGAAATGCATGATATTTGTAAAGAGATTAGATATTCACATTAATAATTGATCATTAATATATAAACATATCAAGAGTTATTAGATGATGATCACAATTTATAATAAACATATATGTGACCGTAACAAGTAAGCACAGTTACATACGTCTCCTCCACCCATATATTATATATATTTTTCTAAGATGAAAATGTCACAAAAGTATACTATTTTCCTTTCCCAGTTAGAATCACCAGAATATGACAAAAACATCAGTAGCCTTATCCAAAAGAAGTTTGGCCCTATATAATTGCCTACTATTCACTACTGCATTTGGTTTTGGGTGTGTTGTTTTGAAGCGTGGTTTTTGTGCGTGTGTGGGGGGGCCGGGGGAGGTCTGGCTTGTTACACGGTAGAAGATTGAAAGGTTAAGGCAGAAAAATATTTAATAATAAAAATTGAGTAAGTGTCTATTGGGTACGAAGTTGTACCTTGAATTGCACGGCCATATCAAGTAATCTTTTACAAAAATAATCAATATTTTTGGATGCATATTGGGATGGATTGAATGTGTTATTGGTATCAGATGTGTTGGACAGTGATACTTTTTACCTTTTCTGAGTATGTGTGCTTCATTGGACCATATGGATTTGAGCGTTGAGCACTATTTGCTCATTGAGTTCCAAGCTATTGTAAAATATGCTGAAAATGATGCCCATGCTACTGTGGTTATTCATCTTGAACAGTATAATAATTCATGTACTCTTTTATGACAGTAGCAATTGATAATATAGTTTGTATGCATCGTTTTTCTTGTTCATATTACTCTCTCGTACTTGGTATATTTAGTTATTTTTTAGAGCTTTTTAGTCTACATCATCTCTGTTATATTGCTTGTGGATGTTCCATGTAGTGCTCCTCACCCAAATTTAGCTTTTTGTTAGCTTACATGGTCATTATTTTTGTTGTCAGAATGGAATGCATTCTTTATGTCCAGCAGTGTGGTCAAAGCACAGAAGGTGGCTGTTAATGTCCATGCTTTGCCTGAATCCTGTAGCTTGTGTAAGTTGATAGATTATGCTGTTGCGATGCCTTTAAAATTGTTTGTTCTATTTTATATTTATTTATACAGTGCCATGATGAATTTTATGATATTAGTCTACAACCAATTAAGTGCTTAGGTTGCTTTTCTTACCTGATTATTACAATATAGGACTATAATAATCCTATCCTAAGATGTAATTCTTCGCCCATCATACTCTTGTTTCATTGTTATTTAAGTTCATCACTGAACATTTGACTTGATAGAATTTTCTTGATTGTACCAATCTTTTATTCAAGAGCACAAAACATAAAAAGGGTTTTCAGCATAGTTTAATAATTTAGGGGTAATTAAAGAGCCTTTGCACAGAGAAAGATGTATAAATTTTAGTGTTCTATGACACTTGACACGTAACACTTTTGGAGGATTATGGCCTGATAACTAGATACGTTAATGTTTTCAAATTATGGTATTAGGGTTAAAAACTATTCATGCTGGATCATTTTTTAAAGTCAAAACTAGTTTAATGGATATACTATACAAAGGTGGTTACAAACTAATTGATTCCGATTGGATTTAAAACCTTAGTTATAAGTGGCCGTAGTAACCAACATTTAAAACTCCTTTTGAAGAAAGTGGGATGACTTCTATTTTAAGTATTATAATACAAAATAAATAAAGTTATATTGTACATGTAAATACTCAAAAACAAAAAAAATGTTAAAGAAACTAATGATAAATAATGTCTGTTAACATACCCAATCACCATCATTCTTCTAGGTTCAACAAGATCACAGTAATGAGGTCAAAAAATGAAAGATAGTGAAAATTAGTTGGAAAAAGAACATAAAACTAATGAAAGATGGTGACTGCTATTTGAAATATTATAATACAAAATAAATAAGTTATATTGTCCACGGAAATACTCAAAAACAAAAGAAAAAATGTTAAAGAAACCAATGATAAATAATATGCCACTGTTTACATACCAAATCACCATCATTCTTCTAGGTTTAACAAGATCACAGTAAAGTGGTCAAAAAATGAAAGATGGTGAAATTAGTTGGAAAAGAACATAAAACTCGGGAATATGAACTAGAAAGTATAAAGGAAGATAGATCAGAACACAAGTAAAACAATAATCTTGTAAAATGTGAAGGACGAATGGTCAAAAGACTAAAAAAGAAGGTAACTTTTTGTGGAATAGTCAAGGAAGAAGGGTTTTAAATCCTACCATGATTTTGATGCAAAAGAAGGCATTAGAAAATGGTGAGAGAAATCACAATTTTACCCAATGTAACTCAACTACATTTTTAGGGGTAAAAGTTGGTTTTTAAAGCTTATTTCATGGTAGTGCCACTAGAGCACGGAAAAAGCAGCTATTTGTCCGCTTTCTTTAAAATCTTTCTGCTATAAGCCACTAAAACTTGTTAGATTATTATAATTAAAACTCGAAAAAAGTATCAGCATTTCTTATCCAACCACCATTTCCTCTCTTTATTTCAAATTTCTTAAAATGTTTTGCCAATTTTTATCGAACAATATTTGATTACACTTGTTCTAAATCTAACATTGGACAAACTGCACAATGTCATTGAAATGCATTGAAGATTCATAGAGAAATTAGTACTCAACAATTCTGAATTTAATTTTTAGTTTGCTAAACTTCCAATTGAAGTTAGTCTGGAGCTTGGTGGACTAAAATGTATAGAAAATGTCTCATAATCTCATTATTGTAGATGATCTCAAAATCTGATTTTCATGTTAGAAATTAGTTGACTATTTTAGATGATCTTAGGAGTGGTTTCCTATCGATATATTTTCATTATGCTGAATGATTTGTTTCCATATCTATTGGAATTAGGGTTTAATATTTGTAGAACTGGAGTTAGTGTTCTGTATTTTGGAATTCATTATTGCAAACCTCATATCAGTATTATATTCTACTATTTATGTTTTGTATTGTTTAATATTCCTTAATGTATTATATTAAAAATAAAAAAATATATTATTTAAATATTACCAGTTTAACTATGGTTAAACCACTAAACCTTACCCCACTGCTTTCACACCAATTGAATTTGGTCTGGCTTTAACAAATCTTTTTTCCATGTCTTTTCTCTTTTTGCCTCACCACACCATCTGCTAATCTCATCCCCTATTGCTTATTTTCACCACTATACCGTTGCAATTGGCTTCATTAGGCTGTTTCATTTGTGTTTCCTCTGTTTGGTTTGACATGCTTGTACTGGTTCTTGGCATTCTGTCCGATGATTATGTCTGAGCTGTCATTGTTTCAGTTGTTACTTGGTTCCTTTTAATGCTACGTGGCATAAAATACTGAATTTGACATTTAGGTAAAATATAACTTACTCTTACGTGAGCTCTTGGCATAACTCAGTAAGAAACTAAGATTAATGTTTGTCTACTCTTTAATCACCCTGAAATAACTTTCCTGTCTTAATTATTTTTCTCCCTCTCTCTGCACACAGTCATTCGTCGATCTTCAATTTCCTAATGGGCAACTAACCTACGTATCTGGTGAGGGTCTAAGTACCAGTGCTTTCCTCCCTGTTTGCGGAGGTCTTCTTCAAGCTCAGGGTCAATATCCCGGGGAAATGAGATTCAGCTTTTCATGCAAGGTTAGAATTCAAGGTTAATGAAGGCTCAGATTAAATGGTTTTGAATTTCACAATGTTAGCCTGAACTGATTTCCTTGTGCAATGGATTTAATATTGGCTACTCTTCAAATTTTTTAGAACAAGTGGGGAACAAGAATCACACCAATGGTACAATGGCCTGACAAATCATTTTCTTTGGGTCTTGCTCAAGCCTTGGCCTGGAAGCGATCTGGTCTCATGGTGAGACCATCCATTCAATTCAGGTAAGATGTTACATTTGGGGCGAGGTGGAAGGAACATGGTACACCGTGGTTATCATAGGTGTTGTTAAGGCATTTTCTTAAGGTTACCTAGTGGAGAAAATATTTGTGCTGCTTCGCTTAGTTGAAGTTATCTGTGGATGTGATGATTGCTTGCTTGTCTTCTTGCTTTGATATTTTAGAATTAATTTCTCCAATTTAGATAAAATTTTCTCCTCCAAGTGTGGATGATGTTTTTTTGCTACAAAATTCAAACGTTGTATTCAGGTAGTATGCAACAGTTTTGAAAGTATAGTTCATTAACTAAATAAATAAAATGTAGTGTAGTTTGATGGTTGCATCCATGTGAGGAAAAAAGGCTTTTGAAGTTGTCTTTATTTTAAGCCTGTTTGACCAAGAAATGGACTGTGTAATCTGCCATGCTCGATTCCATAATAAGATTTACTTTAGAATTGAGCAATTTGGTTATGGCATGTAACTTGTAGTCTCCTGAATACCAATGTGTTTTTTGTTGTATCCACTTTGCCTCTGTACCCAAAACCATTTGTTTCAAATATTCTGAGGACACATGGGCAGAAATTTTTAAAGAAGGGATCCTATGGTGAATGATATCTTCTTGAAAATTTGGTTTTTAATCTAGGGCAACGGGGTCATGCAATCCATCTACCTGATTTACTTGGTGGGCTTGGCCCACTTTGTTACATTTTTATCTTATAAATAATCACTAAGTGTGTTTTGGATTAGTTTGTTTATATTTCAAAATTATTTTTGATCAAAATCTCACTGAGAGAGCTTAAGCTCTTAAGAAAGAGCTGTTGGCAAATACAAATTCCGGGAAATAAAGCATGCATTAATTGTCTAAATGTCTCCAATGCATCTAATCTTTTGGGCACTTCATTATTGTCTCGGAAACTTCTATTTGCAATTTCTTTTATACACCCTAATCTTTTTTTATAATTGCTGTTTGGTCAGTTTGTGTCCTACACTTGGTGGAAGCAATCCAGGGTTGCGTGCGGAGCTCATTCATTCAGTTAAAGAGAAACTTAATCTAATTTGTGGATGTGCTTTCATGACTTATCCTTCTGCATTTGCTTCAGTATCTGTAAGTTGTTTCTGAATGAGGATCATTTTGAATGTTTCCTAATGTTGTAAAAACATGTTTATGATAGAATAAGGAGCTTCTGATATTTGATTATTGGATGCTTTATTACAATTGTAGATTTTTATTGGCACTAATTGTTGACTATTATTTCCAAAGTTCACTGTGAAACGATTTTGCATGTATCATAATCTAAATGGTTCGTCTCTCGTTATATTGTGTTATTCAGATTGGCAGATCAAAGTGGAATGGAAATGTGGGGAACTCGGGTCTTGTTCTAAGAGTTGATGTGCCTCTCTCCACCGTTGGGCGCCCTTCCTTCTCCATTCAACTAAATAGTGGCATTGAGTTTTGATAGCGTTCTAGTGTTTGGTACGATCTGTTTTATATTTTGCATGAAGTGTACATAGGTTTGATTCCTGGACAGTACTTGCAGGAAATCCCAAAAAACAATCCTAACAACAAAGCTTATAGTCTTATGTGAATAGAAAATCATGCCTTGGTTGGCAGTGTATTAGTTTGTCATTTTGTAGCCTGGTGTACTTACTATTTAGTTTCTAATTATTTTGCAGGCTTCAACTTCTAAAAGTTAGATTCCAATATTGTAGTATTCCTCATTGTTAATTTTTTTAGATCAGTATTGACATTCACATCCTAATGGTTGTTAATATTATTTACTAGGGAAGATTTTCCCTTTTGTAAAAAGAACTTAAACTTCTCCGTAAAGGGTCAATTAGATTTGTTCTAAGTTAAAATTAGAATCCAAATCACTATGTTTTTGGTTTTTTTGGTGTCATTAATATTTCTTTAAAATTGGACTGAAGCTGAATTAAACGATCTTGGTGAAGAACAAACCTGTTTTGGTTCAATCAGGTCGCAGGAAAAAATGTTCTTAATTCATCTTTCATTGGAAGTGGAGCATATAAAAATCCCAGAAGAGCTCCAGTCCTAGGAACCAAGAAGGCACCATGTGTAATATGAACAGGAAAAACAATTCAATCAAACTGATTTGATTTCTTTCTTCATGATGAGAATCCTTAGTACGTTGTTTCAATTTTCAATTTCAACGAATATCATTAGCATTGGTAGATTACACTTTGAAGTCAATTCTGGTATTTGAATAGATTTAAAATAAAATTAATTCAAAATTTTAAAATTCAAATATTTAATATATTAATGATTAAATAGCTTAAATATATTAATATAATTTTTTTGTAGTTAGATCAATTTCCTTATAAATACTTACAGAATAAGAAAAGTAAAGGGTAAAATGTGTTAAATTTCTCTCAGGTTAAAATCAGCCTCTACATTTAACTTCTGAACAAGTTTTCATTGAGTTTTTTTTTTTTTTTTTTTTAAAAGTTGATTTTACTTTACGAAAGAAATTTAGTTACTTTTTTATTCTTGCAATTGAGGAAAAAAATTCATTCAAACTTATCCTTAACTAAACGTATGAAGGATCTTATAACATACAGTAATGCCTAATAATTTGATGTAAATCGTTGACAAACTTTAAGGCTGTGATCATATATCTCTAAGCCTTCTAATTCATCCATGTGTACTCAACAGTAATATCCATCTAAAACTACATTCGATTGTTATGTATGATATTCAACCTTTCTTGCTATCAAATGGAGGCATTTCAAGCCTAAGAAATCACTCAGCAGGGTCTTTGAAATTGAAATTGAATGCCATATTGACAAGACCAGGTAGGAAAAACCTTTAGCAAGCAACAAAGAAAAATCTTCTATAAACATTGAAACCTATGTTTGACTTCACATTTTTTGTACGTATGTTATCAGCCTAACTAGTTTTTGTTCATATCCTCAACAAAAGAATTTGAATTTAATGAGTTGACTGCCCCATCTTCGAAGCACTCGTCATTTGAACTTCTAACAAGTGGATCCCTAGAAGAATGATCGGTTCTACTTGCTAGAGATATGGTGGAATCAGCCCATGGTCCCCCCATTGACTTGCTTCTTTGCTCCATGCTATCTTGTGAGAAAGCAGAAGAGACACGAGTTTGGCTATCTTGTGATAGCAACTCAAAGGCTTTAAATCTCGCAGCATCTTCTGCATTGTCACTGTATTTGATTATTGGTGGTGGTTGAATTGGAGTTTTTCCCTCAAGCATGCTCACTACCGATGACATAGATGGTCTAAGAGTGGGAGAAGGATTGGTGCACAAGAGTGCTAACTGCAGCATTCTCATGGCCTCTTCTGAGGAGTACTTCGAACCAAGACTTGGATCCACCAAATCCAGAAGGTTTCCTTGCTCTTGGAGAACATAGGCCTTGAATGACATGCAACAAATAGCATTAGAAATTTCAACCAAATCATAAACTATGAAACAACAAAGTAAACCACAATATAACAAAAGAGAAACATAAGCTAATGTCTACATTTAAAGTGTAACTTACCCAATCCAAAAGATACACAAACTCCTCCTTTGGCCTGTAATTTGTGTTGCTCTTTCCACTAACAATCTCTAGAGCTACAACACCAAAGCTATAGACATCTGCTTTGTCAGTCAAGTAACCCCGCATAGCATACTCAGGAGCCATGTAACCACTGGTAAGAAACATTTAGTACCCTTGTGTCAGTGATTTCAAAAAACAATAAAATGACGAACAAAGTCTAGAATGCTTTGGCATAGTACTAACATTGTCCCAGCTATTCTTGTACTAATATGGGTATTCTCTTCTTCATCAAGTTTGGCTAAACCAAAGTCAGAGATCTTGGCATTCAGATGCTTATCAAGTAAGACATTGGTTGCTTTGATATCCCTGTGTACTATTTTCAACCTTGACTCCTCATGGAGATAAGTTAATCCCTTTGCAATCCCCACACAAATCTTCATTCTTCTGCGCCAGTCCAATTGCATCCTCTCATGTTCTTTACCTGGAAGAGAAAAGCTTTTTCAGTTGGATTTTAACTTGGTAGCCGCATACATACACAACCAAAGATGTTCATGAAAAAGCATTTACCAAAAAGTGCACGAGCAAGACTATTGTTCTCCATGTACTCATATACTAGAAGCAACTGGTGTCCTTCAATGCAACAGCCGTAAAGTTTCACAAGATTTGGATGCTGCAAAGCAGATATCATGCCTATTTCATTGATGAATTCGCGATTCCCTTGCTTTGATTTGGAGGAAAGCTGCTTAACAGCAATCACAGCACCGTCTGGCAGTACACCCTGTGAATAAACAATGTCTTTAGTACATGTTTTCATTTGTAACGTATTGGGGATAAATGCCTCCTTGTATTGAGATGATTGTAATGTATCCAAAGTTACCTTGTATACTGGTCCAAAGCCTCCTTCACCTATCTTATTTTCTGGATCAAAGTTATTAGTAGCAGCTTTAATCTGTCTTAAACTGAAATAACCTGTCTTCAAACCGAGAAGTTCTGCAACAAGGTAGATGTAGCAACTCAATGATAAGTATCAAGTAAAACGAGAGAAATTGGAGAATTGTTTTGATGAGAACCAAGTGTGCATTTTTTTCTGAACTTAAAATCACCATAATTTAGATACTTGCAGTAATTTTTTTGTTGTAATATAATCTGATATTAGTATCTAAAAAAGTATGTCTGTTACAATATTATAAGATTATAACAAATGCATATTCGTCATGAATCATGATTGACTTCAAACCAATCTGAACCTAGTATGAGCAAAAACCAAGTCATAAGGGCACCCACTTCCTTTGAACTTTTAATCTTACCTTGGTCTGTTTCCTCTTTCCCACATAGGAAACCCATCTTCCAAAGTGCAAGGAGTATCAATACGATGAACACACATATCCCAACCACAATTCCAGCAATTGCTCCAGTAGACAGCCCATGTGAAGGAACTTTGAAGTCTACATCAAAGTGGAAATGTTTACTTGACATGAAAAGACAAGGTATGTATTGATTTGATAGAGAGCAAACCATTGTTATCAAAGCTACTTACTTGGGGTCACAGTGATAGCAGATATAAGAGGTCCATATATACCTCTTACAGGAATAGCATTAGTCCCTTTCCCTGCCCAGGAGAAGTGGATTTCCAAGGTGTTGTGGGTAACATTCACATCAAACTCCCTAGTGATTCCCTTACCAACTCCACCAGCTTCTTTCACAATATTAAAATCTTTCAAATATTTAAAACCCTGTCAATGTACAGTAATGAAAATATCTACCTTAAGAACTCTAGCTTAATTGGAAAACCAGATAGAAAACAAGTATAATATGTTAAGAGTCACTAGAATGAGCTACTTGATGTGGTACTTAAGTCTTGAGACTCTCCCACCTAGAGGACTAGTCTTTTTGAGTTAGACTCCTCTTGTACTTAAGTCCTAACATAATATATGTAACAAATTGTTTGCTTCATAACTTACTTGGATTGAAACATCAAATACACGCTTTCCAAGGCTGGTAAATGCATCGTCATCAGAAAATGTTATCTCAGCAAAATGAAGTTTCACTTTATAATTGCCATTCAGCATACAAAGACCATAATAATTAAGATATAGTGGGGCCATGCGGGCTGTATGGTAGTATTCAGAGCCATTAATATTCAGATTAAACTGATTTTTGGCTACATAATCAGCCTTATCCCTTCCTAGATATACTCCAGTGCTGCTATATGCCCATTTTCCATCATCACTAAGAACATAGTTTGATATGCCACGTAGACTAAGGTCGGCCTCATATTCATTGCCCTCAAACTCTATTTCAGGTCCTCCACAGTTTATGAATAGTGAATGAGCTGCAGAGACACAGTGAAAGTGAATATTTACTAAGAAAAATGACTAAGCTTAATGAAAAGACAAGGATAGAAAACAAACAAGACAAAACTTGATCCCTAATACATTTTAGTTCGGATTTCAAAATGGAACTATCATAATTTCATCGACAAAACCATTGTAGTTTATGAAAACATGATTACTTTCCAAGTCTAGACACTTACAGCGGGGTTTTCCAGAACAAGGTTGGCCCATCTTCAAACAAGACAATCTACAAGATATATAGTTAGTTCAAGAGATGATTCAAAGCTGATATTGAATTAAAACTAGATCACAAGAAAGAACAAGAACATACGAAGTATTTGCTGTGGGAGTGAGGCTGGAAGCTAAGTTCCTGCTCAATAATAATAATACCATGCTTAGCATTGACATAGGTGAAATGCTTAAATAATTTCTAGACAAGAAGAAGCTTACACATCCAAGATCTGGCAATTATTTGAAAAACTCTCACTAAAATTGTTCAAAGATAAATCACTGAAAGAGAACATAAAGTGAGATTAAATTTCATGATTCAAAGAATTCTAATTCTAAAGACTAAGCATAAAATGAAATTAAGAGGGTGGTAAAAATTCAAGGAAATATGCTTACATGTTCTGTTTCAAGTTTTGTACCCAATCAGGAATTCGTCCACTTAGAGAATTGTTAGTTAGAAACCTGCATCCATCATGAACACGTCTCATTATATCAGACAGAGAAAATTCAATCAAGAAAAAGCAACAAACATTCTTGAGATCAAATTATTTGTAGGAACATCCACACATCCTTCAAGTTAATCTTCTTGCCGGAAAAGGAAAATATGCTCTTACAAGTAATTTATTTTTTCCATGTCCTGAAACGAATCTGGGATTGGACCAGTCAGCATGTTGGAGCTCAGATCTCTGAACGAAAAAAAAAAAGAAAAGAAGATAATTACCATGATGAAGAAATGTCACATGCCATAGCCAAATTGTAGCAGCACAATATGATGAGAGGTAATTTCAAGGTTCCAATAACTTTTAAACTTTTTCTCTTTTTTTGCTGGGCTTTTGAAATTGGAACACAATACTACAGATAATAATTTGCACATATGATGCATGATAAAATTTATATCCATATCCTTGTTATATATACTATCATTATACTGATATAACTAATTAACAAATCACAGTCACCTTAAAGGACATGTTCCATTTAAAATGATTTTGGTTCAATAGTTTAAGAAAACAACTTCTCTATCTACTACACAAACAGCTGAAGAGTGTCTACAAATAAGTCTTTGAAAAATATTTAGCAATGATTACCAAAGAAGCAAAGTGCTAATCACAAAATTAACTGGATTCAAATTATTTACTGGTCTTTATAAGAATAGACTCTTTAATCGAACAAGAATAAACCCTTTAAAGCAATTAGGAATAGAAAAGAAAATGGGGGAGAAAAGGTGCTACCTAAAAATGTATATAATTGTCAAAAAACTCAGACAGTTGGATTGAAGATAATAAAAGGATCACAGTATCACAGAGTGACTTCCAGATCCTTAATTGGGTATGATGGTTTCAACTTCTCTCATTACTCATTATGATTGCAACCTGAATTTTCTTCTTACACTCCCATCTTATTGAGGCCAAGCAAAAAAAGTATCAAGCAGACTCGTCTCTTTATACACACACATAGGTACTTGTGTTTTTGTATCTAAAACTTAATTGATAATAATGAGATTGGTAAACAGGTCTATAAAAAAAGATTAAAGCATATATAGCCAGTAAATAGTCAAGATGCAACTTACAGAGTTTTTAAATTTTGCATTTCTCCAATGTAACTAGGAATATGACCAGTGATTAAGCAATTTCTCAATTCTCTGAGTAACAGAAAAAACCAAACATTAAAATCCTGAATGAATTATACAGTTCTTCACGTAAGAGCAATGATGTTTTCAACTCACAGTCTTTGCAAGAGTTTCAAATTCCTCAGATTAGGAAATGTCATGGTTTGTCCCTTCAAATCAGATATTCTCCTGATATATAAATGTTTCATCAATGAAAAGAAAATGTTTCTCTACTGGATATGGCATTCCGTAGCCATTTTAAAATGTAGACAAAAAATGTAATAATTTGGAATATTCTAAAAAGGCGAAAGTACTAACAGTTCTGTCAAATAGATCAATTCAGATATGACAGAAGGAATTGGACCTTCCAAGGATGTTCCCTGCAAATCCCTTCAAAACCAAACTTTTCTCAGTAATACAATGCAAATATAGCATTAGTTGAATTTCAAGGGAGAAAAGGTCAGGATAAGCCAAAATTTAGACTCACAATCTGTCAAGTTTGGTCCAGTTCCCTATAAAACTGGGTATCTTCCCAGACAAAGTGCTCCCATCTATCCTACTGCAGAAAATGTAGAGTGGTTTCACAATTTAACAAGATAAAATAAAAACTTAAGAAGAAATTTTATCACATCATATCGTATCACTCACAACTGAGTGAGATTCTTTAGTTTTCCATATGCTTCTGGTATTGTCCCTGTGAAATTATTTGTAGAGAGAAGTCTGCATGTTCATACAGTTGAAATGAAAAAAGAAAAAGGAGTTAAGTATGTGTGGGCAAAGCAGTAGAAATTGTAGAATTACTGAAATAAAACAAATAATGATTGAATTTGCTTATGCATCAAATCAAAATTACTGAAATAAAACAAATAATCTCACAATTTCTGCAAGTTGCTCATTTTTCCAAGGCTTGGGGGAAGATGTCCTTCAAGTTGATTATCTTCCAAGTTCCTGTAAATATGCATTACAAATATATTCATTCCGCTTCCAATATTAATCAATATGACAACATATTTTTCTCAAACACTTACAGTTCTTGCAGACTATTCATATCACTAATTTCTGAAGGAATTGAACCAGTAAATCGGTTTCCCAGAAGTGACCTGAAGCATGGCAACTGTTAGAATGTAATTATTGATTAGCTATTACTTAATCATTAGCTGTTATAGATTCTAGGAAATTAGGATCATAGATCGTTGATTATTAGGTAAGAATTTATTTGTATTTGATTTTGTAAATTAGTATAAACATATACTTTGTGGTCTGCATTGGACACAACATTCAGATAACTCTTCCTTGTAGTAACAGTTGTACATTGAGGAATTGGATTAATGTGAACATGGCAAATCATGCAAACGACATTTCTAAGGAAACAAAGAAAATAATTTAGTTTTGTACACTATTACCCATATGCATGTTGCTATGTGTAGGAACATTGTTGACATTTGTGTTGGTTTTTTTCATTCATATTCAGAATGATTTATAACTGATTGACAGTGTAAAATTACAATGTATGAAACTTAAATTCAATAACAAAAGGAGATTAAATTTTATGTATGGCTAGTATAAATTTTTTTACTATCATCAACCAAACAGAAATCAATGCAAGATGACTGTTAAAAGCAATTATTGTAAAGGTCAATAAACATAACAACATACTGAATCACAGAGAAAAAGTAAAAGACATTTACTTTTACAGTACATATACTATCTACTAAAAGAGAAAACCACTCTAAAGGTTCTTCTTTACCTAATGAAGAACATGCTTCACACAAGGAGCAAGCAAGACAAAAAACAGAGGTAATGATGACTTACAGAACTACAACTGATGAGAGGCGTCCAAGGGCTTTTGGAATTGAGCCATTGAAATAATTCCGAGTGAGATCACTGTAAAAGTTTCAGTTAGTTTTTTCTGTGTAGATTTCTTTGCATTTGATGAAGTTAATAATGCTTCATTTTCACATGAAAGAACTAGAATGCATAGTACTAATGTTAAAATAAATAACACTTGCAATTCACCATTCATATTTGTACCATTTTTTTCAGTACTTCATTAATTGTTGGTGGTATTTAGTTTAACCAACTTCAAATTTTATTGCAGTTATTATGAATTTGGCTATCAACAAATGCTTAACTTAACATCCCACCTGACTAGGATACCCAAAACTATAGTATAGTAACTAACTCACTTGTGACTACAACAATTATGTACTTGATTAATTCGTATTTAATATTTTCTAACAGAGAGACAACATTTGTGAACATACAACTAGAAAAAAAGGAATAAAGAATATATAACCACTTACAGTATTTTCAATCGAGTTAGATTTCCAAATTCATTGGGTAAAGGTCCAGATATATTGATACCCTTGAGTGCACTGTCACAGCCAATATGTTCAATTAGAATTCTCAAATAAATATTCTACGTACTTTTATAAGCATGAATGAATGTAAAGTAACCAAAGGTGTTTAGGTTTCTAAATAACACACTAAATTAGTCTCTAACTTTTGATTACTTACCTATTTAGTTCTTAAAATTAGAATGAAGAAAATAAGTACAATAGGCAGTGAGATTTGAACTTAAAACTAGAAACAAATAAATTACCTAAACCCTCCACCACTAGGTCAACAATAATAGATTCTCTGAAATTAGGAATGATAAATTGATTTGGTCCTTGAAATTGCATCACCAGTCAAGTTGGTTTCTAACCTTTCAGTATCAGTCAATTTGGTATTAATATCAGGAACCAATTTGACTAATACACTTCAAAATTAAATTAACAAATAGTTGACCAAAATATCAAACCCTGATGGGAGGACTGAAATGATCAAATTCTACCATTTCAAATGATCAGTACTTGTTATTCCAAGGACTAAATTAGTGCATTACTTTTTAAAATACAGCATAATTATTTTTATGTATCCAGAAAAGTCAAATCCTTTATTTAATAGAGGTCATCAATAATCTTTCTTTAGTGTTCTCAAATTCACACCGTTGTCTATTGGTGTAAATAACCAATTGTCTTAAGTTGCACAAAGTTAAACTGTATGATAAAAAAAGCCTTACATGGATGTTACATGGCAAGTAGTGCCATTGTTGAAATAACAATCGCAAGTGACATTCCTTATGACTAGATCCACATCCCTTGAAATCTTCCTGTTATCAAACCCTCTATCCCCTTTGCAGGAACGTTGTGTAACTTTCCAATTCAAGTTCTCTACCTTGTCTGATATTGCTTGGAGTATTTTAACTGCAAATATACAAAGCAAAAAAAAAAAAAAAAAAAAAAAAAAATAATAAAAAATAAAAA
>Ga0209489_103470_pt1 | contig 30680 bp, 12 predicted proteins | sample SiratrowhiteBW_FD_187527 | JGI IMG/M metagenome (GOLD analysis project Ga0209489, IMG submission 187527) | Root nodule microbial communities of legume samples collected from California, USA - Siratro white BW (SPAdes) (version 2) | ecosystem: Host-associated > Plants > Roots > Nodule | place...
AAAATATATTTTATATATATATATATATATATATATATATATATATATATATATATATTCAATTTAATGATAATATATATAATTTTAACAATATCACGTTCTGAAATAAGACACCGTGTGCATAGGAAAAGATCTAATTATGTTTAGAATCCTTTCCAATTAGGTCTAATATTCTCTTAAAAGTATATTTTTTTAAAATGTAATAAAACAAAAAATACTTTATATAACATAATATTATATTTATATTTATAAATATATTTAATTTATATATATTTTATAATTTGACTCCACCTAATGTTAAATTTAGTATATTATATTAAGAAATATGGACAAAAAGTAAACTTATCCCTTGGTTGCTAATATTTGTTTATTACTCTGCATATAAAATTATTAAAAGATAAGTTTATATATAGTTTACGAAACTCATTAGATAACAAGTTTTTGAATAAATAAACTACTATGTTATGTTTTATATAAATAGTTGTATATAAATACACACAATATTTTACATGATATATAAAATAGTTACTATTATAATTAAAATAAATAGCCTTTCAAGTCTTCCTGCAAAGCAAACCCAGTCATATCTCTAAAAAATGGGATAAATAAACTGGATTTAGACTTTACTTTTTTTAACAATACCTTTTTTCCTTTATTTTTATTTATTAGTTTCAATTTGGTTCTTTTGTCCTTTTAGTATCAAAATGATCTTTTATTTCATCAAGTTCTACCATTTAGGTAATTTTCATCAACTTCCATGAATAGTGATGAAAAAAATGAAGAAATAGAAGAAAAAAAGTGAAAAATAAAATTGTCTAGATTAGATATAAAAAAGTAAAAAGTTAGATAATTTTTTTTATTATTAATAAATTTATTTTATTCAATATTTTTTAATTTTTATAGCAAATGAACTATAAATTATAAAAAATTACAGCGAATACTTTTACTTTCTATTTTTGTTTTCTTTTTCAATTTTTTTTATCATCTAAAATAATTAATAAGTTCACTCTCTCTAGTTTGAAACTTTTTCTGTCTTTCACTTTTCCATTACTTTCCCGCCAAAATGGCACGGAAGCGCAACAAAGGATCCGTTCCCGGCGTTTTGTGGCGCATGTTCCGCCACCGTGCGCGAACCCTCTCCGACACCGTCACATCCCTGCTCCCTCCTCCGCCCACGCTTTGCCGCTGCGACGGACGCCGTTGCCTTGGCTGCACCCTCGACGCCAAGTCCTTTCTCCTCCGACCCGACGATCCTTCCGATTACCGGAAACTCCTCACTCAGTGCTACGTCGTCGTCTCCGAAAGCGCGCCTTCGCTCCCGTTCTTCCTCCCCGTCTCCGGCTTGCCCCAAGATCAGGTATTAAATCTTAGAGTCCAAGTTTGAGCTACTAGAAATCTGAAAGTTAAGTGAGATATAAGGAAAAAAAAGACCTGAAATCACTCATACTTAGGGTTTTATGTTGAACGTGTATCATAGTGGTTTATATGAGTTTACTTTTTGTCTTAGTGTTAAATATCTCCTAAATAAAATCCTAAGAGTTTCTTTTGTTAGAAGATTTTCTTTCATTTTTTACACATTGTTCAGGATCATATAGCGTTTTAACTAGACACATTACAGAACTGTAAGCATTGTAAGAACCAATAACTCTCCTTCTAAAAAACTGAAAAATAAAAGATAAACAACACAAAACACTGCAATGTATTATAAGAACCTCTTAATCATTAGACTATTAATAACTGACTCAATCTATTAAATTCAACAATTAATTGAAACAATAATTTCTTTTTCTACTGTATCTTTAACCATAGTGCCATGATGACAATATACGTAACTGGGACAAATCTCGCTCCGGTTTTTGTAGTTTTGAATGAGGTTCAAAACCCATATTATTATATGATATCAGAGTTTGTCTGATCCAGTATTGTCTACTTATAATATTATTACTGGTCCAAGTCCAATAGTGCTCAGAAAAATAACCCAAGTCTCACGATCATGTAAATAAATGGGGGACACTACTTACCAATACACCAGATTTGTTGAGTTGGGTTAGGTTCAGAACACACAGTTAAAATGAGAAGGCAGGATGCAGGTTGCTATGATGGTTGGGGGAAAGAGGTATCTGTTATACAGAGAGAGGGGTCTGGGGGAGGAAATATGTCCTTGAGAATTAGACCTAGCTTGGGCAAGGAAACAGAGGGTTTCCTTAATTGTTTTCTGCTAATTTATATTTAGGTTCTGATACTCAGATATCTAATGCCATCCCATAGTGAGATTTCATTCTGAATATTATAGATTATTGTTATCACTGTATTATTTCTGTTTTTGACAGTTTACTTGTTGAAAAATGTAGGATACGCTATCCCCCGTGTTGGGGTTTGATTTTTTGGGTAGAATCCTTGGGATAATGGTTTATAGATACTCATTTTGGCTTTCAGGTTGTAAAGAGGACCATTGAACGGATGCTGCATCAAAGGGAAACAGCAGTTTCCAATGTGTTGTGCTCTGGTTATGATAGGGTGATAAGTTTCTTCCTTTGTGGTGTACAGTTTTTAGGTTATTTGTGTTATTTTTTACACTTGGAAATTGTTCTTTTTTGTTGTCTATGTTGCCGTTTTCCATTGTAAATTCATAATGATGGGCTAGATTAGATATTTCATGGAGTTGTAATTCAATTCATTAGTTACTACCTAAAATGATTTGTTTTATTAATTAAGGCGTTGTTGATCCATAGTTCTTCATCTATGGTTTTGCACTGTGAGTTGAGTGGCTTTTATGCTATTGCTTGTCTCAAGGTGGTTGCATTCTTGTTAACGGTTTTTGTTTGCAAACTAGGTCTGTTATCTGATTTTAGTTAAATACCGAGTGTTGACATGATATAAATTGTAAAATGGAGGAATATCTAAGGATGCGATAATATATAATATTTATTAAGACAAATATGATTTAGGGTGTTTGTTTTCCCGTTTGAACTTCATTGAACGTTGTTTTCCCACTTTCCAAGACAGAAATGGAGAAGGAAGGGATTTCTAGAATGTAGTTATTGGTTAAGCAGATATCTATTATGTCTTTATTACCTCTCTAACTCTCAACTATTATACACAAGCATGTATAACAATTCTAGTGTTACACATGTGTTGTATTCATTTATTTTGTTCATATGCAGAGCAAATGTTCAAGCCATACTGTGGAGCTTTTATCCAGTGCATCTTGGTGTCTTCTGTTAAGCAGGGTATTTGATGATATCAAGATTTTTAGGATCATCATTGTTTAGATTAATGTAGTTTTTATGCTTTATTCTTATCAAAACTTGGTAAAAACTTTCACCGATGCAGGTTGGGGATGAATTTATGATTTACCTACTAAGGAATACATCAATATTCTTGCCAACTCCCCTTGGAAAACACCACCAGGTGGGAGGTCCTCCTATCAGTCGTATATGTTTTGATATGCTCAAGGGTTCACTGAAGTTTGGCTATCAGATATATGGTAAGTGTCTCTTTATCACCTTATGATTTCTGTTATTGCAATATATATATATATATATATATATATATATATATATATATATATATATATATATATATATGCGTTTAGCATGTTTAAATCCACAATTAGGACCCGCTTACACCAGGTGTAAGACTTACACCAAATCCCAACAATTAATTTATCATATCTGATGGTTTAGATCAGTTCATGGATATGGTTGTAAAATCTTCTCTGATCAAATTTTCAACATCTGTGAACTATCTGAATCATCATATTTGATAAAATTAAAGATTGGGCTTTGGTGTAAGTCTTCTTACCTACATTACACCTGATATAAATGGATCCTAACCCTTAAATCCACCGTATTTCTTAAAGCATAAAGGTTTTGTTATTGATTCAGACTTCTATACAATGGCAGACTGTTGATTAGTATTTGATTCTATGATCTTAAAATTACTGGTCTAGTCATTGAAATTCTTAGAAGATTTTAATGTAAATTTCCACATTTGAGAAATCGGTCTGAAATCAATGAACTGTTGATGTTTTTGAACCAATTTATGGTTATCGTTTCTTTCCTGACAACTTAAATCATTAGTTAGAGAAACGTGATATATTGGGAATCTAAGATGTTGCAATGTTGGGTTTTATTTGCAACAGGCGAGAAGAAGAGGAAGAGAGCTGATGCTGATGATCTACCAGTAGAGAAACGAAAGTGTGATATTTCTTATAGTATCAATGATACTCTGGGCTTTTCAAGTAACCTTGGCGTAACTAATAAGTCTTCAATGCAACCGATCAGGCATCATGGGAGCAGGAATTGTGATGTCAGTGTATCTGAAGTTCCTAAGTCGACAAGAACTGAAACTGTTATAAGGAAGTTGGAGTCTGAAGGAAAACAAGGTTCAAATTGTGTTACACCTAGGCTTGGAAAGCGTTGTAGGCCATTTAGCTGGCAGCGGCGCCGTTCCAAAATGCAAAAGCAGTTAACCCTTGAAGAAAATAGTCTAGATATTCATTGCAATATACTTCCCACTGGTTCAGATACCCTGCGTCCGCCAAACACCAGCAGCTTAAGTTATCATGCAAAGGTGATTGATTGTTTCGATCAAATATTATAGAATGCCGCTTACAAACATTTGTCCTGAAATTTTGTTATGTATTTGATTCATTTCTGTATAAAACTTGTATTCTTCATGTACTCCACACTTTTTTTACTGCATCAATGCAAAATATTGATACTTTTTGGTGTAATGATTTTTATTATTGTATTGATTGATAAGAATTAAGGATAAGGAAATCTTTATGTTGTTTTACTTCTTTCGGATTCAGTGCATAGTGGTGCAATAATGATAATAATTATTTACTCTTTGTAACCATTCAACATTTAGAGTAAGTTAAACTTCTAAAGACATTTCATTGTAATTTGATATTGTAGGTGTTAGATGTTCCTCATTGACTAGGAATATGAATATAGTGCTCCTTATGAGACTTGGGAAATATCCTTCATTTAGATAACCTTGTGGTTGAGTACTTGAGTTGGCCCGTTTCATTTATAACCGGAGGAAATGTAATCTAATCTATTTCCATTATATTTGATTTTTACTGTTGATGGAATCACGTGATATTTTTATGAAGTGCTAGAATAGTCACCTAGTTTGCTACATAATCTAATCTATTTCCATTATATTTCATGTGATATTTTTATGAAGTGCTGGAATAGTTTAGATCGTCTGCTTCCAATAACCATTTGCATCAATAAGTGGTATTAATTCTCTAAAGCTAGAATCTGGCTTGTAGCAGTTTGTACCGTGGTGGAATCCACGAGCAAAAGTAACTAATCACAATGAGAAACATGCAATAAATGCCCTGAAAGTCAGCATTATCTACCATAGACACAAGGTACTTTTTCTTCATAATAGAAAAGTTCATCAAGATAGAAGTGAAGCATAATAATATACCTTAGGTTACAAAGTAACATCATAAAAGGGAAAAGGAATTTGCTTCAGTCATAAGACCTACTATTTTTCTTCGCATATTCTCTAGGCAACCTTTAAAATCCACTAAGCAAAATCTCACAAAAAAGCAACGGAAGCTATCCAGCCTGATGAAAACTGTTGATGGACTTATCTTCATTTCAGATTCTATTTACTCTACGGTAAATCCTTTTTTCAGAATAATGCAGATTATAGTTTTGGAATATGTTAATGAAGGAGTGAGTGTTGTTGATGGTAGGTTGTAACTGCGTTACCAAAAATATTAATGCTGAGTTACAAGAGGACCACAGGGTTTATTTCAATCTTCACCAACAGTAATTTACTATTTGAATGCTGATTTTGTATAACTTATCTTCCAATAATTGTTTATCTTATATTTACATGCTTTTTAAACGTTGTTTAGCTGCAGATGTCATTGCAATGTTCTTGCTGTTTAATCTTGCAATCTCTTCCAGCTGTTCCTAAGAGGACCCATATCCAAAGGCAACCTATTTTCTATAGCCTGGAGTCTTCTCAATCAGTTCTTCCAAAGAAAAGTATCCACCATGTTAGAGATATGATTTGGTTACATTAAAGAGGGAAATATCTTAGCAAACATTTCTCATTATTAGTTATTGTTTTGTTTTTTATTACTATATCTCTTCTCATTATAAATAAGAGTACTCATATGTGTACAAGACACTCAATTACCAGAAATCCTCTCTATTCACCAAAGCTAAGACCTTCAATGTTGTACTTGTCTGTTCCTGGAATTGGATTTTTTGGGTTCCATTCATCAGTGATACTACTTTAATACTTTATATGGAATTGCTCCTATATTTACCAGCTCAAACGTGAACTGTTTTATGAATTCGTACACAATTACTTGCTCTTCAAGTTCCTTATAGACATTATTTTACCCTAGTATTATAGACATTATTTTACCCTATTATAATAATGTTATAAGAGCCTTATTGTGTTGCTCCTTCTAATTCAAAGATAGTATGCATTTCCTTCACTGATTATCTTCAGATATTTTATATTCCTTAAAGCCAAATTTGGCTTGTTCAAAGCATCTCATTGGCAATATTTTTGGCTTCTCAGATGTAAATGTGAGTGCTCAGCCAACGTCTTGTTTGCACAGGAATGACTCATGTCTCATTGACTCTGAATGCCTGTAAGTTCAGGCAGGCCCTTTTTATTACAACACTTTCTTAAATTTGAATGGTATTACACTTTCAATTTTAAATCATGGATAAGGTCCCGTGTTATTGCCCTGTAATCTGTTCTCATAATATCTTTGAAGTTTGTTTTATTCTGCTATCCAATTATCTTTCTGCTTTGGAACTTGAACTTCAAGATGCTGCAGACCTGATTTAAAACGTTCCTACAACTGTTTTAGAAGATGGTTTAATTTCAAGATTCAACATTTTTCCTGATAAGTTTCTATCAAAGGCTTCTTAAAGTGTTAATGCTACCACACTTTGCTATCTTGGGTGTTTTCATGGCAATTAAAGAGGGGACCTCAAACCATTCAGCAGCCTACTTGGGCCCAATTGATGTCTTTGAGTTCTTATGACCTTTTTGGCCTTACCATTCTATATTATTGACTCAATGGGCAGAGCTATCTCTAGTGGGTACACTTTGTTAGGAGAAGCTTGAAGGGCGTAAAATAGCTGAATCACAATGAAGGGAAGGCCCCAAGTGAGAGCAATCCAACGTTTGGCAAGGGAATAATGAAGACTTTTTAACTTTTTGTTTGGTTCAATTGTTATGGGAAAGGTTGTCAAACTCTAGAATGTATGTAAAACTTGAGGAGTTTATGTAGACTCTTGTAAACTTGCAAGAGTTTACTTAATATAAAAAAGTGCTTAATTATATTTTTACTCTTTGAAAATTGGTGTGAATTATCTAATTTAAGTTGTAATCATTTAAAAAAAATTTGGTGCTCTTTCTGCAGGTATCACTCTCTTGTTAAGTGGTTTAAGCATCTCATTCGTAGGACAAGGTGTTGCCAGCATACAAAACTCTTGAATAAGCATTGTGTTTTTTCGTCATTGGATAAAAATACAAGTAGAAGATCATGTTCCGGACTTAAGGTTGTATTTTTTCCCCTTTTAGAATACTAAAATGGTAGTCGGTTGATTAAAGAAGTTTCCACTTCCTTGGTGAGGTTATGCATAACTTTCCCTAGAATTCTCAGTTGATGTGCATGGGTGCATTTTCTGTTCAAGTTGAAGATTCACGTATAGTATCTCCATAGTACTTGCAAGTTTGTAGCTTTTTCCTAATAGTTATGATACTCTTACTTTTCCATATTCATAGAAATATTGTATACCTTTGAAACTAAATTTTTACTGCAGGACAATGAATCAGAGACAAATTTGCACAAGAAATATCAGGAGTTTGGTACTAAAGACTGTGTGGATACTTTGGAAGCAATATCTTCACAATCTGATGCATTTAAGTCATACTGCTCAAAAAGTCAAGTTGTATCTTTCATATGGGCTGTTTCTAGGAGTTTACTTCCTTCGGAACTATTAGGTACTCCTCCTGCTTGGAGAATAATGAGGAGAAATATTTCAAAGTTTGTACACCTACGAAGATTTGAGAAATTCCCTTTAAAGCTATGCATGCACAAACTTAAAATATCATTGTTTCCTTTCTTATCAAATAAATATTTCTTAAATAGTCAAAATGCCCGTGTTCTAAAGTATATACATGGGCAAAATGAATTCTTTCAGAAAGAATTCAAGAATAGGAATGATGCTGTGCATGTTGTCAAGCGCAAGCTATTGGAGAAGTGGATCTTCTGGTATTTCTCTTGTCTGGTTGTACCTTTGCTGCAAGCAAACTTTTATGTTACTGAAAGTGAGAAAGGGAAACAAGATATTTACTATTATCCAAAACCAGTTTGGGAAAAGTTGGCTGCTAACACTGTTGCTTGCTTTGGAGACCGGAGATACAGTTACCTGGATGATGTAGCTGTACATAATATTCTTAGAGGTAGACCATTTGGTTTTTCAAAACTTAGACTTCAACCAAAAGAAAATGGAGTAAGGATGGTGGCAAATCTGAAAGGTTCTTCAACGATGCCATTGCCTTTGTCCACTATGGGAGTTTGGAATTGTGGAACCCAAGGGAAGGTAAACCACCAGAAAATCAATCATAAACGTTATCCATCTGTAAATTCTGTTCTTCGTGATGCCCATACTATTCTAAAAGGAATTTTGTTCGAGAAGTCTGACAAGCTAGGTTCTTCGGTGTTTGACTACAATGATGTCTACAAAAAGCTATGCCCATTTTTGGTTGGCCAAAAGAAAAAAACAGGAACTATGCCTAATTTATTCATTGTTACATCTGATGTGTTACAAGCATTTGATTCTATTGATCAGAACAACCTTCTTGGCATAGTTAAAAATGTTCTACTGAAGGATGAATATTTTCTTAAGCAGTATGATCAAGTTGTTTGCACAAAGAAGTCTCTGTGGGTTCAAAAGCAATTTACAATGTTGGATGAAACAAGCAACAATGGTCACACACGATTCACTTCATTTACATCCTTTCATTCCCGGCATTCTGTCTTTGTTAACCAGGTATTATTTTTCATCGGAGAAAGTCAACAGGGTGTGTATACTGCAAGTCACGTCATCATCGATTCTGTTTAATTTTTTGTCACAAGTTTACACATTCAAGCATAAATGTATAAATATGATCTTTCTCTTCCTCCTATATATGATTAATTAGCATGTGGACTGGGTATTAGAGATGTATATTAATTTAGGCTGTCTTTTTGTCCCATATTGTCTGTACACCCATATTTTAGCTGAGAAAGGCACTAAGATTACTCATGTCTTAGTTTTTGCTTTACTTTCAAAGAAATTGTGGTAAATTCTCAAAGTATATGATTATTTATGTCCAATAAGTTTTACTTAAAAGATTCCTTTACTATGCTCTTTTTAAACTTGTATATTATATCAGGAACGATGTAAGCTTGTGAAAAAGAAACTTCTGTTTTCATATCTTACGGAGCATGTGAAGCGCAATGTGTTGCAGTTTGATGGAAAATTTTACTTGCAAGATGTTGGTATTCCCCAGGGAGGAATTTTGTCATCTTTGCTTTGTTCCATATATTATGGACATTTGGAGAAACATGTAATATTTCCATTTCTTGAAAAGACTCTTGAATCTGGTAGCTGCAAGGAGAACAATGATGGTCAAACCAACTGTGATGATAAAGTCTCATCTTCCTCTTACATGCTGATGCGATTTATTGATGATTTCCTTTTCATATCAACCTCTAGAAAGCAGGCAGATAGTTTTTTCTCCAGGCTACAAAGAGGGTTTCGTGGTTACAATTGCTACATGAATGGGAAAAAGTTTGGTGCGAACTTTGATGTAGAACAGCTATCAGGTTCCTCATTGAACAGGGTTTATGTGGGTGAAGATGCTGCTACTTCATTTCTTAGATGGAGTGGTCTTCTTATCAATTGCTCCACTATGGAAATTCAGGCTGACTACACTAAGTTAATATTCTTTATAAGCATTTTGATAGATCTGATTGTCATAATTAGCATTTTTGATAGATAGACATCTTCTATGTTTATTGATCATTAATGTTTGAGTGTGGAGTTTCAAAGTTTGATAAGATTGTTTGAGTTCTATTACAAGATTAAATAAACAGATACCAAAGTCATTTTTCAGTTGATGGAAGACATGTAGCAAATTATTATATACATCTTTTTTTATTTCAGTTAACGGCGTTTAGTTTAACACTTTAGTGGTTTAGGGACTTGGTTATTTGAATTCCATGGTACTGTGAATGAAGATTACCGAATGGTTGAGAGGATACCTTGTTAGATCGGGATAAACAAAAGAAAACAGTTCACTGATAAGTTATTGAGGTAATCCTCTAGTGAGTCTTTAAAATTAAAAACAAAACATAAGTTGACTCCAAACATCTGTTTTACCATCTGTAGTTTTTAACCGGATTAGTAAAATAACTTTGTAAGCATAACATACTTGTTTGTCTAAGTTTACTTGTGGTTAAGAAATGTTTCTACACTTATTAAACTGAAATCTTAGGTTTTAATCAGTTAGTTTCCTGTTATGGAGTTTCAGATGTGAAGTAAGGATATTTAGTGAATTATTTCGGTAAGAATTTCACAGGCAAAGACTTTTGCATGACTGAATTGTAATTGATAATCTGTTGATCTGTTGTCAGAAATAGGATTTTTGGGGAGGGGTTAATTTTATAATTGGAGAAGTCTAAGATTATCCCGTCTCTTGTAAGATGCTCAATTTCTACTGAAATGTGTTCAGGATGTTTATTATTTATGATGTGAAATATCTTTTGGTTCTTTCCTTGAAATAAGTAGTTCCTTGTGCCTAACAGGTACTTGGGTAACCATTTGAGCTCGACACTTACTGTTCGCTGGCAAGGTAAACCAGGCATTAGTCTTAAGGAGAAGCTGCGTCTCTTTCTAAGACCTAAATGCCACCCCATATTCTTTGATTCAAATATAAATTCAGCAGCTGTTGTCAGATTAAATATTTTTCAAATATTTTTGTTATGTGCAATGAAGTTTCACTGTTATATTCGGGATCTATCATTCATCTGCAAACTTCACAAAAGATATTGTTCAAACATTATTCAGATATCTTTCAGGTATGAATGTAATATGATGATCTTACCTTTGAGATGATATTAAGACTGCCTTTTCTCATTGATTTGATTGACTTTTCTAATTAGAGTCTACTTTCTCGGATGTATTAGCACCTAACATACACATGTTTATACTGTATGTTTTTCTTTAAGTTTGTGTAATTATACGTCGTTAGTTGACAGATGGATCTTAACCAGTCTATTAGTGACAGCTGGATCTTACTACTACTAGTCAGTTAGGAAACTTATTTAGCTTAACTCTCTGGAAATACTTTAGTCAGCACCCTGAACTTTTATCTTTTTTACTTTTCATAATCAATAGAACGTATTATGTAGTTTTCTTTCTGAAGTGTCTAACCTATTATTTCTCATCAAACTAATGCTCTGCACGAGTTCTCAATCAAATGATTATGTATTTCTTTCTGAATACTTCAACTCTATAAAGTACAACCATTAATCAATTTTCTTTCATGATCAACTTTCAGATATATGCATCTGCTGATAAAGAAAATGATGTGCTCCATGAGTCTTAATTCAGATGTGCAGCCGATTCTCGAGTTGGAGAAGGAAGAAGTGGAATGGCTTGGATTCCATGCTTACATACAAGTACTCAAGAGAAAGCAATCACGTCATAAGGAGTTGCTGGCTGTTTTGAGGTCAAGATTGTTATCACATAGAATGTCTGGGAGGGTGTCACCTGAACTTAAATATGCGATTGATACCAAAAATTCCTCTTTGCTTTGGGACATCAAGTATTAGCTATTAAAGGTTAGTTTCGATCATTACAGTAGTTCTGTGTTGAAATATTTCATTGCAAGTTCTATGGGGTCATCAAGAATCCGGATAGATTGATGAACCCTAACCAAAACACCCCCTTCGGTTTGGATAAACTGGTTAAATCAGGTCTACAAGAATGTAACCAAACATCATTAAGGTCATACTCATACAGTCGAACCAGTCGAGTTCAACCTGTCTGGAACTGCATTTTTTTCTTCTATGAATAATATTTAAAAAAATTTAAATACTTGTATACACAATCTGAAATCTCCTTATTTTATAATCTAATTTTCTATGTTAAAATTTTAGAAAACATATACATATATACATACATAACCAATATCATATCCTGACCTAAATTTGATTGGTTTGTTTCAAGCTTAGTTTATATTATTGAGAAACCTACCCAATTTTACCTGACCATAGTTAATTGGTTCGAGCATTTTTCCCCTTCACTCGGATACAAGCCTACTCTTACTTTAGGCCTGTGGCATTGGGGGATAATGCAATGTTTTATACATCGTGTCCTTGTTTAAAAATAAATTTCACTTATTATGTAAACAAACTATTGCAAAACTGAATAACTTGTCTAAACTTTATTTTTTTCATGGAAGATGTGCATTTTAAAAAATTGCTACTTTTTTAGACATAGTTGAACACTTTGGCAGCAAATTTTCAGCGTGATTAGTGATTAATTTTGAAAATGGAAAGAAAAAAACGATTACATACTGATAATTGTTACATTTTGAAATGCCCTTTCTTGCAGGTAAGAGATAACCCTACATGATAGCTTTTGATAACTTGCCTCGGGAATGCTCTTACAGTTTTTTGGGTATATAGTTACATGATGCTGAATGGTAAAATTGGTTATTATATCTGGCACAAGGTTTTCTTTTACCTGGCTTTGACTCGGAGAGAGTCCACTTTATGTCTAGTTCAACAGTAGAAAAAATTACCAGAAGAAGGGAGTTTTGAATGGTGTACTCCTTTGGTTTTATAGTTACATATCATATGCAAATATGCTTCTATTATTTTGTAATGTTGTAAACCAGGTATATGAATGGTAAACAATGAACAGAACAGGTACAAATTATAACATGGTCTGACTTACATAGCTTGGTGAAAGAAATATCTATATGATCAAATGAAAATTAGAAAGGTTAGATGTCGAATGCTCGAGCCTTAGGGCTTGGTTGGATATAAATTTGAAGTGCTTTTAACATTTTTCTCTTGTACAAATAGTCTTATTTTCGAATAAAAGCTTTTAGTAACACTTTCGACTTTGTATCCCAACATACTCTCGATAACAATAATAACTGTAACTTTTTTAGGGAAAAAAATGAGAAGCTAATAGTTTATTTTAATTAGATTTTGAACTTTTTTTTAGCTTCCAGTGCATTTAGAAATTTAAGGAAAAGTGTGTTTTGCATTTACAATACTTATATAAAACTTAAATTTTGCATTCAACTAATTAAATTGATAGACTGGCTGTGATATCTTGTAGCAAACTCTACTCTTATTTCAGGGTCATTGGTTCGAGCCTGCGATGGTTAAAATATGCTTGTTCTTTTGGTTCAACATCGAACTCCATTCGGTCATTTATCTGGTTTGGAATCCAACTGATTAAACTGTTCACGTCGAACCCATTTGTAATCAGAGCTCTGTCTCTGCAGTTTCTTTTTCTATATAAATATTTAAGTATTTCTCTTTATTCAGCAATCAGTTTGGTTAAGCCGTGAATAGAGTCTCCTGTGAAACTATTATTACTATCTAATCATCTGGCTGTAACTAAAATGGCTGATTGCTCTCCTAAAATTAGATACGGTGTCAGAGCATAACATCTTTATTTTATAAATTTATGTTATTTCTAAGATTTCATGATAACTTTTCCTTCTGAATTTAGTATGAAAGAAAATTACTTTTAAAATCAAAATATTTTTATTTTATTTTTCTGATTATTAAATTTTAGTTTATCTCTACATATTTCGATAAAAAGATCTTACAAATCCAAATCCTAAACTTCTCCGATCGAAATACAAGCTTAATACCCTGTAGAAAGAAGTAAATTGAAAAAAATTTAAACATTACAGGTAGCTTTTCTTTTAACGGTAGTACCCAACCCAGAAAACAACACTTCAAACCTATCATGCTCCCTGTAAATCTAGGAATTCAACTTCTCTATATCGATTTATAAATTCGGAGTGAATAATAATCGTCGTTAATTAAAATTATAGAACCCTACGAACTTTTGTACATAATGTCTGCAAAACTAAAATCATGAAATCTTACAATAGAAAAAAAGTAGCTGTTAGTCTGATACTGATTAATAATACCCATCCAACGCCTACATACAGACTTAACTTCCTTTGCTTTGCATTAGGATGCATCGTTACTACGTATCCGGATCATGACAGACAACACCCACTAACTAAAACCTCTTCAAAATTCCAAATCAAAATATATTCAGATACACTGAGATGGCAACAAAGCATAACAAGAAGTTGGAAAGAGGTAGCTTTTATTTGCAAAATGATGGCATTCCATCCCATAAAATTCTGTACCCACACAATTTATAATGAACAAGAATGTAAGTTAAACCATGACAACACACAAAATGTTGTCTTTTAGATATTGGCAATGGATACGGGTTCTCGGAGGATCCTCTCCATCTGTTGTGCCCTAGTCTTAATAGACATGTCAAAGACCTTCTGGCTAAATTCCAGCACAAGACCACCAAGTATGCTTGGATCAATCTGAAAAAAAAAAGGGGAAAAAAATCCCAAATTAACAACTTTAACTCAGGAGACGCACACACATAATCTCAGGTGGAAAAAATTTCACACTAGTACCTTCTGTTCAAGATGAACCTTTGCTCCAGAACCTATTATTTCTTGAAGAGTCTCCTTCAAAGCCTTTTCCTCTTCAGGGGGAAGAGCCTGGCATAAAAATATAGTTAGGTCAGGGAATAAACACTGTTGTTCAGCGACATAACATCATATCACATATCCAACTAAGCATCCAAAAGCCAATGTTAATATAATTTCACAAAACACCAACATACCAAACTACAGATACTAGTATATGAGCATTTAGACAGTCTACAGCCGGAACTAATAAGCAATAAAACACCAATTATCTGTAGGTGTAAAGCATGCTAATATACTAACTCTTCTTTAGAATTGGATATTAACATGCTAAAATTTGACTACGTAAACATACTCTAAAAGGTATAACACTACTTACAACAACAGTGGTCACAGTCGCTTTCACCTCTCCCTTGTATGCCATTGCCAACTCCGTAAACCTCTTTGCAATGGTGTCTATGTTTTTAAGCCGTCCATTCTCAGCAACAATAACTTCACAACCAAAAAATAATAATCAATGAACCATAGTATAAAAAAAATGTAGCTAGCATCTAATTAGTTCAAGATTAATGAGACGGTTTGAAGTGCTAAAGAAGTGGCACCAAAGTAACTATCAGTCTCCCAAAGTCTCCCAAGACATGAGTTCCAACAAATACCATGGCATGTAACCTTGAAGTCTAACATTATTATAATACAAATTTTATGTTTCAACCAAAATGCAACAACTTTTTCAATATTGCTCCTTTTTTATCTAATTAGTAGTCTATTGTTTAGATTTATGCATACATTTTTTATTTATTTTATGATTTATTAAGAAATTGAGACAGAGATCATTTTTGCAAAGTATAAAGGTGGATGTAACCAAATTGATCAAGGCAGTGGATGGTGAATCCACCATGCACAGGTTCAATTTCCGTTGTTTCACCACATCTATCTATCTTCTATTTAAATACTGATACATGCAAGAACCCTGTTAACACAGCCACAACACAACCAGAGAAGAAAAGAGACTCAGAGATCAGAACGTGAAGCAGCAACAGAAATCAGAGAGGAAAGAAAGTGTTGTGAGCTAAATAAAAAAGAGATAGGAAGGGTTGGGCACAAGAGATAAGAGAGGGGAACTAGTGCCCAGAGGCAGAGAAACAATTATTACATGGGAAAGGGTTGTGCAGAGACATTAGGCCACAAAACATGCAAAAATTGGGCTATTTTTGCACACCACTTCAATGATATGTCTGCCACCTTGGAGGAACTGTCCTGATCATTTCACATATGTCTGCCACCCATCTTGACACTGACAGGAGGAAAATCGTGTATCATCAAACAAGTTGACACAATATTTTGACAGTACTGGATGTCATAGAGAGAGAGAGATTGTCATACTTCACACCTTTTATTTTTGTGTAACATTCCCAAAAAGTATTATTCAAGATGGCCAAACTCATATAATTAGCATAAAGTCAGCTACGTAGAATAGGTCCAGCTCGAGCATCAAGGTAGTGACATAAGTTTAGCATCTATACTAGGAGCAATACAATGTGAATTAAGAAAGGAGCACGTGACTAAATTCTTTTATTTTTCCTTAATGTTTTGGCGTGATTGCCATTACCCAAAAAGGGTCACAGTTTTATAAGGGTTAATGCGGGTGAGGGGATATCTGGGCGTTCCTGTTGTTTTATACTTTTTCAGCTAAGGGTTTGAGCAGAGTATTTATTCTCTGAAGCACTTGCTCTGTGAGGGGAGGTTATAGTCTTGCAGTAATCCTCCCCAATTCCATCTGTCAGTAATACAAAATTACAGATGTTTCTCTCCTTGGTATATTATTATTGGTCCAATCTGCCAGATACCATGGTGTACAAAGGATATGCTATGGAAGCCAAGCTTTCAGCTCTAGAAACTAAATTTCAAAAGTTGGAATTTTCTGTAACAGCATTGCAAAATGATGCAGTCCAAGAGACCGAGGCTAGATTATCCAAGCATTGGAAGAACCCAAAATTCTATACTGAAATAAAGTGGTGATGTGACAGCTCAGGGAATATTGCAGTTAGTTAGTATCAATCCTAATTACATCAGGAACTTAGTTCGATGGCATGGATGACAATCAGAAAGTAAAGAAGTGAAATTGCCTTCATTTTACGGAATGCCCGCATGGATAGTACGCTGAAACTAAGTTCACAAAACCCACCTTCAACTAAACTAAAGGCCACATTGGCCAATGTGTCAATGGAAGGTCATGAAGTGAACTGTGGAATGCCAATCCTGAGCTTCCATGGTAAAAACTAAGGGAGGCTCTCTTGGTGGATTTAAAATATTTCAACACACAGAACATGCATAAGCATCTAGCAGCATTTACAAGAACACTTGGTGGCTAAGTATGTGAAAATGTTCAAATACTTGGCTTCGAGTGCCAAGGCTGCCTAAGAACATGGCTCTTGAGAAAGTACTTGATATTTTAAGAATAGTTGGAGGGTAAAAATAGTCTTTGACAAAATAAGGAAACAAAATAGAGGCACCTCCCTTTATATATTATTATTATTATTATTCTAATATTATTGTAGATTAAAGACATTAATTATATATTAGTACTTAAAAAACTAGAACATGTGTTTCAATGTTTTATAACTCACGCAGACAAAGCTAACTAGAAAGAGAGCACTGAATTCTGGTGATTCACACTTATGCTGTCAATTAACAGTAAGTTTCATATGACTGGAATCAACATTGGAGACAATTGGGTAATCAGGAGCTATATTTTAAGTAAAATTTCCAATCAAGGGAAGTAAAAAGAAGATGCAAATATAAAATCCACTGAAAGAAGTGAGTGCTTAACAATAAGCTGAGATAGCTGCCACAGTAAAATGAGAATGATTACTAATGTAATAATAGTACAAAAAAATTAGCTTACACTCGCATAATATGTCCAATATAGATATATAGAAGAACAGGAGAGAAAAAACTATTACTTCTTTCAGGATTAATGCTCTAAAGTCAGAAGGAAATTCACAACTGCCATACCAACTAGAGTATTGAAGGCTTATCTTACCAAGGAAGTTCTTTGTCACGTCTGAAAACTTAGCTTCTCCACAAATCTCCTCGATGACTTTCACTCTAACATCCTTTTTCACAGACAAATCCTTTATAAACTGTGAAAATTTGGAACTGCCCTTTATTGCCTCAACAAATTGCAGAATCTCAGACTCAACCTTTTCGATTGCATTAGCTTTCACAGATGCAATGTACAAAGCAGAAGCATAGTTTCCTGAACCTCCAAACAAGGCCAAAGGGACCTAAAAAGCAACAGAAGAGAAAAAAAGACAAGGAAAAACTAGATCAAACCATTTCTACAAAATACAATCACCCCTAACTGAACACATTATCAAAAAGAAGAATCTTTTGGCTACCCAAAGGTATCTCCTTCCAAGGCAATCCCAATCGACACACCAAATATAAATAACCACAGCAGGGATTCAAAACATATTTCCCCGCACTGTGAAGGACTATTCCCTTCTGCTAAATACAACCACTCCATTCAACAAACTATTTAACCTAAAACAATCGATGTACACAGTTTTCCACGCATATTCTTTTCTTCAATGAATCACACACAAGAAATCACAACCCAAGACCAATGCACTCGATTACCTTAACTTTGTTGTCCTTTGCTCCCGGCACATTGGCATAATTTCTGGAGGCCTGTACAAGAATAGGAACGAAACGAGGACAAGTTAAGATTCAAAATATAAAAATGCTGAACAACGAAAAATCGTAGATTTAAAAAAAATCACACGAATTGAGGACAAATCGTAACTAAGATTGAGATTGTTTGCTTTAAGATTCTTACGAGGGAAACGGAAGGGGCAACGATGGATCGGTGGAGATTGGATCGGTGGGAAGTGAGGGCGGTGGATTTGTTGAAGAGGGAGATTCCCGATCTGACGCGGTTGCACAGTGCCATCACTGCAAAACCCTAATTTTCTTTGAGTCAGCGATTTTGGTTCTGTCGTTTGGGAGAGAAACAAAGGCAAAGAGGAACTGAAGCTGAATAGGGCTAATGAAGACTCAGTAACTTTTAAGAATTTTATTTTTTTTCTAATTTCTTTGCTTTTTTACATTTAATGGATTAAAAAAATTACAACAATTATGCATTTTATTAATTTCCATAGTTTAAAAATACTACATTGAGTTTCTCTTACAATAGAAGTTACTTTAAATATTAAAAAAATGTCTTTAATAACTGCTGTTATTAATTTAAATATAACAACAGAAATTATTGTTTGTTATTGTGTTTAGTTAAGTTTTGGGTGCGGGTGATCGTACATTTCTTTGTTAATATAAATAATATGTTATTTCCTGAAAATTTGTTTAATTATATTAATAATTTGTAATTTTTATCTATTGAGAAGAGATACCTAATCATGAAAAGAAATGCTTTAGGTTTCATTCATAGTTTTTTTTTTTTAGATTGGAAAGACAAAATAACAAAGTTTAGTGTAAAAGAAAACTAGACGTGTGCTTCACATGTCTGTTTAAATATAAAAAATACAACTTCAATAAATGAAAAAAAATATATTAAGATATAAATTACGTTTATAATATAAAAATTTATTGTAAATAGTATTTTTAAGATATTATGTAAATTCTTATTTAAATGAACCATGTTAATTAAATTTTTAAATAATTGCTAAATATGTGAACTATTGTAATTTATTAAGTAATTTTTAAATAATTTTATAAATTATATTTTCACATATATTAAATTTCAAGGTAAAAAAATAAAAATAAAGCATGAAATATTAATTTAAATTTATAGTATATCACTACGTTATGGTAAGACGAAAAAAAATGTTTAAAAATAATGAAGTTGTAATTAGTATTTATTAAAAAAATATTAAATAAATTAATTAAGAAAAATATTACAAAAATCAATGTAAATGAAGGCAAAAATAAATATTCAAAAAAAATAAAACTATGAAAAAATAGTTTATTTATGCAAAATTTCAAAAATTATTTTATTTTAATTAATTAGATATGTAATTTGATTGGATTATACAACTTGTTTGATAGCCAATGAGAAAAAATATTGCTAGAAAATTGAAATTGAAACCTGAGACTTTTAGTATTATTATTTTGATATTTTTTTAACCCTTTCTTTCGTGTTGTTGGGAGAGTGTTGACACAATTAATTTGATTTGATGTAGGATTTCTTTTGAAGGCAATAAAACTTCTAAAAGAAATTTATAAACATTATCATATCGTATTGTTTTATCTCTGATTTAAATTTCAAATGATTTTCAATTAAATAGATAAATTTTTGGACATGTTTTAACTTTGGTTTTTATATTAAACCAATTAAGTAAAATGACTATAGTAATGAAGGATGGTCAAACAAACTATTTACAACCATGTAGAAATTTTAGAAAAAAGTTCCTAATTAAAAATTAAGCTATGCCGAATCTTTATTATGATAAAAGGGGATATAAAAGGACATTATGAATAATAAAACTTTGGTGAAAGTAAGACCATGCCTAAAATATAAGATGACCAAAGTTGCATTTGACATTTTAATATTTATGAACTTAATTTTAAAATAAATTTTGAAACATTTTAAAGAATATGCAATGTAATTAGTAGCCCTATAATCTATTATTTAAGGGTTTTCTTGTGAAAAAATAAAAGGTACGTGATAGCAAAAATATAAAAAGATGGGGTTATTATAAAAAATTTGGACATGAGGAATTTAAAGATCCTCGAAGAAGATGAGTGAGTATGAAAGGCTAAATACATAAAAAATTGAAAATTTATATACTTCCTTTTTAGTATAGTTTTTTTAACATTGATAATTCCAAAAATGTATAATGATTTTAATATTTATTTTATTTAAATTTCATTTTCATTTTAACATAACATAATTTCAAATAGTTATACAATAAAATAAAAGAAATTGTTTTATTATAAAAGTATAATTAAGTGGGTTGTAGCTTAAGCCAAAGCCCATTAAAAAAAGAAACTATCTAATTTTATTAATCTTTTATCTGCACATATCAATACAAATTAGATAAAATCAAATAGATATTTAATATGTACTTGTATCAAAATCAAGTCAATGCTTTCTCAATTAACAATTTATCCAATTTTAGGTTAAAAATATCATTATTACAAATGTTTAGGACCATAAACTTCCTTTTTTTTTCATTAAATTGAATCTAATATAAATTTGTATATAATTCTCGATAGTGTTTCATTTCTTCTTTCATGCACACCATGTAATAGTTGTTAATAGTTTTAAGAATTTGGAAAATAATTTTAGTTGTTAATAATTTTAAGAATTTGGAAAATAATTTTAAAGTAAAAGTAATATAATTAAAATAGAATTTAAATATTTTATTATTAAAATAAAAAAATCATATAAATAAAAAAAAATAGTTATTCATGTTTTATTTTAAATTAATCACTATCTCTTTAAAAATCTGACTACATCATTTATCAGATTGACCATTAGAAATCACTTTTGGTTTTGATATGTCTAAGTGAATCCAATAGGACCAACACTATTTAAAGGTGGGTAGCTTGCCCTGCCTATAGTTATGCTCATTTCTTCTTTTAAGTCAATTTTGAGTTTTCTTATTTAACTAGATAAACATGTCTTGTATATAGTGTCTGCGACTCCAAGATTATTCTATGTTAATTCATGATCTTATAAATGTGTTCAGATTATTGATCAAAAATCTTTTATGCAGATTAGGTTATCTTTGCATATTTTGGGATTTGAAACTCTTTTTTCTTAGTCAGTCCTCCAATTAGGGAAAGCTAGATTTGAATCACAATATTACTTAGGTTATAACATCTAATATGAAAGTGACTTGGTCACTTTACTTCAATTTCTAGTAGGAATTAAATGACTAAGTAAAACAGGTGTTGTGCTGAGTTGATAGTTATTATAAACTTTATTAATATTTAAAGTCATTAAGTATGTTGTAGTATATTAACTAAGTATGTTTAGATTGAATAAGATGGATTGGTGAAATTGTGATCATTATTGATCTATGTATGAGTTTAATTTGAACTTTTGTTTGTTGATGTGAATATGTACTTGATTGAACTGTTTATATAACATGTGTGTGTATCTGAGTAGTTGTAGAAATTTGAATAGATCAAGTGACTTTATAAAGGGTGTTAATATTTAAACATAAGTATAAAAGGATCTAGAAAATCCTTTTGAGTCACCTGAACCAGATTAAAAATTTTGCGAATTATGCAGAATTATGCAGACTCGGGCAAAATTCAGAAATTATAAAACCCAAAAGCATTAGCAGCTAGGCGAGCCATACTTTGTGGCCGAATTTGGACCCAATGGTTTGGTAGTTGGAGAACAATGTTAACAAAATTCAGAAAATTAAAAACCCAAGAGCATTATTAGCTGGTGGCAAGACTAAGACTCGCTAGAGGAATTTGATTCCAGGACTTGGTCGTTGGGCGAGCTTAAGACTCGCTGGCAATAATTGCATGTTCTGTATATGTAAATTGTGATTTTTTATAATTTCTAATATGTTATAAAAGCTAATTTTTATGTGATTATATAATATGTATAGTATGGAGTAAGAACCATGTTAAAATAGATTGAGACACGAATTTTTAGGAAAAGAAAATATTATATTGAGATTATTTAGATTTGCGTTAAATTATAGATTTCTCTATAAGGAAATATCTTTATTATACTAATATATTAGATGAAAAAATTTCAAGTGGTGAAAATTAATGTAAATATTTAATTATTTAATACAATATAATGAATGAATTTAATTATTTAATGCACTATAAGAGATGAAATATTAAAGTTTAAGATATTTATAACTTGTTTAAATTGAAATTGAAATTTATATTTAATTTAGCCTTTTACATTTTAAAAAGTTTAATTTAATTCTTTATATTGTTTAAAGTGACTTTAGTCTTCTCTGTCACACTGTTAAGTTTATCATTAAAAAATATATATAATTTAACATTTTAACTGCCAATAATTATTTAAATTTTCAAAAAGTAGAATGTTGTGGAATTGTGAGAAAAGGAGAAAAAGGAAATGGTGGGGTAGGAGAAAAGGAGAAAAAGAGGAAGAGTATTATCTTTCTTTTTTCTTTTTAATTATAGTGGAGGTTAAAAGCTATCACTTGTGTAATATTTTTTTAGATGTGTTGTCAAAATATTCGTAGTTAATTTTAAAAGATTTTGAATCCTTTTGTTTTTATTAACATAGCCTTTTCAGCTGTAACTATAGAATAAATTTTAATATTTTTTAAAAGAAAATATCAATAGTTAATTTTAAGAATAATGTTTTAAAAAGATTTCGTATCCTTTTATCTTTATTAATCTATCCTTTTCATCTATCCTTTTCATCTTTAAATATAGAATAAAATTTAATATTTTTTAATTCATCTTTAACTATAGAATAAAATTTAATTTTTTTATCTTTAACTATAGAATAAATTTATTTATTTTTAAATAAATTATCCATAGTTAAAACGATCTTATGTCATAATATATTCAAAAGTAATTTTTATGTATTACAAAATTTATTATCAGTTGTTTATTACATATATTCAAAAGTATTTATGTCTTACAATTTTAGTTACATAAAATACTTTATTGCCATGCACAAATAATATTTTTAATTTGAAAAAAACATAAACCACATTTTTTTTAATTTATATAATATGTTTCTTGAGCCAGTCCTCTAAGACCTTGTTGGCATATCAACCAAAATTCATAACTGGCATTGTTAAATTAAAACATATCTTTCCTAAAAGAATAAATGAAAAAACAGGAAACAGTGTAACAACCAATTTCTAATTAAGCACTCATGTTAATTCTTTTCCTTTTATATTTAATTATATTAGTTTTATTTTCCCATTTATGGTAGGTGGTAGCAAAGACAATAAACATAAAGTTATTGTACAATAGGAGAAATGAAAATCAAACAAAGATCTAAATCCTCATCTCTAAACCAACCCAAGATGAAAAAAATAACATGATATTAAGTGAGAAATATTATATATATATTCTTTCTTTCTCTTCACTTTGGGTTTAGGTTTCTGATCAGTTTGACAGTTTTCTCAAACTTTTCATAATTTGCTCTCTCTTTTTCCTCTCTTTGGCTGACATAAAGCTCCCAAATTTTGATGCCCCTTTTTCTATCTGTGATCAAAGTTTTGAACTTTGGCTTTCTTTCCATTGATGAGATTCCTCTCTGAGTGGAGGGTGTGGCAGAATTCCAAGGAAAGCAAGAACTATGTTGGTCTTGACAGCGGCTTTCTCAGCTGTTCCTTTGATGCTCTATATTCCACCGCTTAGAAGCTTAAACCAATTTGTAGAAACCATAGAAGACATGGAAAGAGAGTCAAGAATCTACACCAGCAGGATCTTCCCTCACCTGCATGCAGCTTGGACATGGCTAATCAATTGCATACTGTGCAGCACAAGGTAGATATATGCATGCAACAATGGCTTCAACTAGATCTTACTGTAAAACTTTTATTTTTGTTTTCAATCCTTTTGATTTCCATCAAGGAGTTGCTTCAAACTTTTGAGCAGTGTTTTGATCATATTGTGTTCATTACAATTTTTGCACTATTTTGGTATATGAATGCTCCTTTGTGATTCCTTTTTTGTTTCATAGGAGGCATATGAAATGACTTTTATGAATTACCAAATGTGCCTCTTGTTCACCATGCTTTTGCTGCATCCATATGTTTTCAGTTTCAGAGATTTGGAAAATGTTAATTAACTTCCATTTAGAGTTAATAGATTTAATTAGGTACAAAAAGAAATATTTAATGTTATTAATGCCTTTTTTATTTTTTTATTAGAGTTCTTAAAATATTTGGATCCTTGTAACTTCTTCCATTTAATTTTATCAATTATTTTATGTTTTTTATGCAATGAAAAAAAAAATACAACTATAATATACTAAGTTTTTTTTTTTTTGAAAAAAATTTAAATACTTCCTTGGTTTATTTATTTATTAGTTGACATAAGTTGTAATCATAGGTGTCTCTTAAAAAAATGGTTTAGTAAGTGATACCATTGTAGATATGGAATAAATTAGGGGTGTTTATAACTTGAGTTGGTTTAATTTTTTTTATTATTAAAAAGTCATTTTATCGAAACATAAAAAATAATTGTTATCCATAATAAGGTTGTTTTCTTGAATAATCTTGTTATTAATATAATTCGTAAATATTCCATCACAAGGTTTTTTAGAAGGTTTTCTTAAATAAGCCTGTTATTAAAATAATTTGAAAAATAATAATAACTTCCATTTAGAATTAATATATTTTAAAAAGGTACAAAACTAAATATTTAATGTTATCAATGCATTTTTTTGTTATACTTGAGACATTTGGATCCTTATAACTTCTTCCATTTATTTTTATCAATTAAATTTGTATTTTTAGGCAATGGAAAAAAAAAAACTGATATACTAGTTTTTCCCGAAAAAATTTAAATACTTCTTTAGTTGCAACAATCTCTGTCTCTAAATTAAATGGTCTAATAAGTTTTAGATATGAAATAAATTAGAAGTGTTTTTGTTTCAGTTTTTGAATAAAAGTCATCAAATAAATATTAAAACTAAATTTAATTTAATAAATTTGGTTTTCATTTAATATAAAATATGAATCAAACTAATAATTTTTGTGATTCACACTGGATCCATTTTAACGATTTTTATACTATAAATCGTTGGAATTTTTTATATAAAAGAAATGTTAAATATTTTATAATAAAACTTATTAAATAAAGAGACACGCTTTTATTTCTCTTTCCTGTATCTCATATGTATAATTTCACCTTTTAACCATGTTCATAAATAAATTACATAATATTATAGTTGAAAACTACAATGTAAATTTGTTATAATGTTTTGATGTCTATAAATATATTGTGATTATAATATAATCAAATCTTAAAACAATCTTCAAGAATACACTCATGTCTGTTCATTAGTTGCTAATTAATTCTAAATATAAAACATTATATTTAAATACCATAAGTGGCTTATTCAGTTGTTGATTTTTAATCTGAAATCCAAACCAAAGGGCTAGTTTGAAGAAAAAACAAATCCAAAGATCAGAAGAAATTTCAGTTGTGGTTATTTTTTAATTAATTTTTAGTTACTTTTTTAAATTGATTCATTTTTGGACACCCCTGCATTAAACAACGTTTAAAGGTAAAATGTTCACCTTGTGTTTGTTCATAGTCTTTGAAACTATCACTCACTCTTTAGAACGATGAATTATTCATACCAACATCATTGTTAAAACAAATTATTCATTTACTATTTTAATATTTTTTTCCATTAAAATGTTAATTAATATTATTTATTTTGAAATTATAAAATAATATTAACCGGATCTTATAATTATTAATATTTCAAAAATAATTCCTAACATTAAGGACAATTAGACAATGTTAATATCGTATTCTTGCTTGCATTAAATTCATATAATATTTTAATTTAATCAGAAAATTAGCATTTTAGTCCTTAACATTGTAGGACATTTATCAACCTAGTTCTTAAATTATAAATTAAATGTAAATTTGGTCTTTATATTTTACAAAATTAGTAATTTTGGTTTTTAATTTTTTTCCTAGAATTTTATTCACTTAATATTAATTAATTAAGTGTAACTTTTATAACATCCCTAATTATATTCTTTAACTCCATGTTTCATGCCATACATGTCATAGTTATATAATTAAACATATACTTTTATATATATATATATATATATATATATATATATATATATATATATATCATAAACATGAATACACACAAAATCTTTGATGGCGTGCAACATATAATCATTACATATTTTAAAAAATAAGATAAGTTAGAGATTTTAAAAGGACATTTCCATATATTTTAAATTTCTCTTTCAAATTATTTTATGATATTATACAATTAGTTGTCTATAAATAACAAAAAAATATTTTTTTTTCATGTTAGACATCTACCTACTCACATAAATAGACATTTGATTCTAATTTCAAAAGACTAGCCACTTAATTCTAATTAATTAAGTGTAACTTTTATAACACCCCTACTTATATTCTTTAACTAGGTATCTCATGCCATATGTATATAATTAAACACACACACATATATATATATATATATATATATATATATATATATATATATAAACATGAATACACACAAAATTCATACAAATTCTAGATGGCCTGCAACACATAATCATCACAGATTTTAAAAAGTTAGAGATTTTAAAAGGATATTTCCATATATTTTAAATTTCTCTTTCAAACTATTTTATGATATTATACAATTAATTGACTATAAATAACAAAAAAATATCAATTAATCATCCTCCTAAGATAGAATTAATCCATAAAATGCCAAAACGTAAATAATAAAATGATTTCTCATGCTTAATTGTGAGCAAATTCATTTAAGAAAATTAGACACTTATATCAACACCACTACTTGTATAATGTTAACTCCAAACTAATAGTAGGAAATAACACACTTGTACTTCTTTCTCTTTCCTCCTTTGTGAAGACTACTTTATTTTTCTTTTTCGTTAATGTTGGTTGTAAGATTTGTCAAACTTCTACTAATAATTATTATTCTTTTGATGTTTGTGTGTGTGTGTATACGTGCATGTGTGTGCGTGTGAGTGTGCCTATGTGTAGATCTTAAAAAATGAAAGAATCAATGCACGAGTTTTGTTTTAATTTAGTTATTTTTATGTTTTATGTTGTTTTAATTAGAAATAAGGTTTAAACTTAATCTTTTAATGTAAATCCGTGCCAAGATTTTATTTTCATCTTCTTGCTCAACAAAATAACTCTCGTGACCATGGTTCACCCAAGGAAAGATATGCAAACCTATATTTATTCAAAATTTTGTTGGGTGACCATGTTACTCACCCGACGAGATATGCCTTAGAGCCTTGGTGCAAAAAAACCCTTGGAGCAGGTAGATCTATCAAACTCAATAAGTTTTGCAGAAAACAAACTCCATGAGAGGACTTAGAAGCTTGTAGTCCACCCTCAAAAAGAAACAAAACACAAGTTGTTGTGAAAAACAAAAATGGATTAAGGAAGAAGTATATAAATAATACCCCACCACCTTACATAATATATTCAAGATTTGTCACTTTAAAAGCTCTCCAAAATAAAAAGCTATGTAAAAGAGTTTCATATTCTCAAACAATACAAAAATTCTCACAAATATAGTTGTATTTAATATTTAAGTATAAATATATAAGAGAGATCCCTTATTTATTGGGAAAAAATTCAATTATTTACTAATGGATAAGAAGCACATGAACACAAAGTTTAATAATTACACTAATATGAACACAACTAATAATAAAGTCATGTATTCATCTTTTAGACATTCTAAATAAATCTTGATATGTGAAAATTGTCATAACTTTCACATGTCTTGAAAGTGACATGTTAGAGAAATTTATACATCATTTACGTAAGTCATAACTGTCACATCTAATCTAAGACTATTTTATTCTACGAGTTTCTATAATATTATTGAATCTTCTGGGATATTTTAAAATCTCCTAAAATTTATAAGTTACTCTTGTATTTCTTTTTTCTTTTTTCTTTAGCCGTGTTTGTTGTTGAGACTCATTGAGAAGTTTAGTCATCTTCACTTCCTCCTTGACTCACTTTTCCTTCTTCCATGATCACATCAAACCCTTTCCTTGTTTATCACACAAACCCTTTCCTTGTTTATCACACAATGTCAATTAGGAACAACATAATATACTGAACTTACGCATAAACACTCATTAAAAAATGGATTCTCGCACAATGAAATACACAACGAAGGGATTTGGAGACAAGTAACCTATATGACAAACACTTCCACTATAACGAAAATTGCATACAGAATTCCATTGCGCATAATTTCTAGACAAGATTGACTGTTTCTAGAGAAGACACCCTTTTACTCAAAGCCCTATTTGTATTTGTAGATACAATTCTGAATATACTTCTCACTGGGGATGCCTCCAGGGGACAATTTGGATATTTGATAGAAGCTAGTAGGTGTTTTCTCTTTGGCCAAGTCCTCAATATTTTTCTTGATTCCGTAAAAAAAAAAAAAAAAAAAAAAAAAAAAAAAAAAAAAAAAACTTTTTATCCAATCCAATCCCTCCCCCATAACTTATTAACGAAATCTTTGTACCAGTTTGTGTGTACATCATCAGTTTCATATATTGAATTATTAATGGTACAAACAAGAATGTGTATGGGAAAACAAATGAGGACAAATTAAGAAAGAATAACTACAGTTATAAAGAATGACTATCAACCTAAATAAAACTGTGTTGTTTCATGAGGAGCTCATTAAAGATTACTAATATTGAAAAAATGAAAGAATGACATATAATAATCAGTTGCCCCAGGTTTCAATAAACTCAGCTTGACAGTGTGCAAGGCTTCAGGAACCAAAACATGTCCAGGGCTTTTGTTTCTCTTCCATCAACTATTGTAGTGCTTCTCATTTTCTCTACAGGAGACTCCTTCACATTTTCCTTGTTTAGTTCAATTTCTTCAAGTATTCCTCTCTCCTACAAAAAAGAAAGATAAAAAAGGCATATTAGTTAGAGAAGTGCAAGCACTCATATTCCTATACATTCAAAATTTAACTTTTAAACAAGGCCTGAGTTATTATAGAAGTGCAAACAAGCACATATCTTTACTTTTTGTACAAATTAATGGAAATTATCATTCAAACTTTCACTTTTTTAACAAAACCCCATATCTTAGTAGGATTGGAAAGGAAGTATTGAAGTTAAATGCACCAGTTGGCAGCAAAACAACAATAATTTAGTGAACCTGTAAATTGATGTTATTTCAGTATTTAACATTGGAAGAAGTGTTTAATAGGGTTTGCTAATCAAAATCAGAATGTGTGCAAAACAAAACACTATGCACCAATTAGTACATTTTCCCTAACCTTTCAAGTATATTAGATTATACATGAAATAGCATGCTCTCTTAATATGGAACAATTACCTACCCTTTTAAGAAAAATACAAAAAACTTGTGTCTTACAACAGTAGGATTGCAAGAAATTTGTTGAAGTTACTTAAATACACTAGTTTTCACCAAAACAATAATAATTTAGTAACAAACAAGTAAATCGATGCCGTTTGATATCAAAGAAGGGCTTAATGATGCTTACTAATCAGGATCAGAATGTATGCAGAACAAGACAATAAGCATAAATTGGTTACATATTCATGACCCTTTGAAGTACGATACAGACTATACTCTCTTGATATGCAGGAGAATGACCTACCTTAGAAGGTAATTCATGAAAATCTATAAAAAAGAACTGCATAACTTTTTTATTTTAATCCATTCAAAATCTTTAGTATTAAGAATATAGCTTGATTTTGTTTAATCAAATGTTAGCATTGTCTTGTCTTCTATCAATCTGAAAAAATTCAACCCTATAAAAGCAGCTACAAACATACCATTAGCCGGGATTTATGAGCCTTTGAAGGGGTAGGTTTGTTGAATCCCCGTGCTACAGAGAAGCACTGAGGAGAGGGAGGATTTGTTCGAATTTGCCGTACACTCTCCTCCCTAGTGTGCTTTAGATTCTCTAGGTCAATAGTTATGGGCATGTTCTCTGCCTCGTCAGTTCTTCTGCAGAAGACAGTAATAACAATTGATTATCTCAGGAAATGGTAGAATGTTAGTGATAACTTGCAGTTCTTCATAATCAAGCTAGAAAACACTTTTAAGGTAACAGAACCACAGATAATGTTCATGTCCAATAATTTGAGCAACCTTGTATAATGAAACCTGTAATTTTCATCCCAAAGGGAGTGTACAAAAAAAAAAAAAAAAAAAAAAAAATTTTT
>Ga0209489_103471_pt1 | contig 30664 bp, 30 predicted proteins | sample SiratrowhiteBW_FD_187527 | JGI IMG/M metagenome (GOLD analysis project Ga0209489, IMG submission 187527) | Root nodule microbial communities of legume samples collected from California, USA - Siratro white BW (SPAdes) (version 2) | ecosystem: Host-associated > Plants > Roots > Nodule | place...
TTATTAAAAAAAAAAAAAAAAAAACTAACTATAACATTTTAATTAAAATTAATTTTTTCTTAACTCAAATAATTTATAAAAAAGGTTTATATAGTTTTTAAAATTTTAACTTATAAACAAACTAATTTTAACTTGTAACAATTTTTAAAAAGTTTATGAAGAAATTGTGTATAACCGACATTCATGCTTCATGTGGTATTCTCATCTCATTGTTTACATTTTACGCCAAAAAGGAATATATTGTTTTGAGACCCATGTGCCAACTAAGGGTACTCCCATCTCATCACATTTCCACCAAACAAAGTGATATTGAAATTGAAAGCTTATAGTCAAACCCTAAAAATATTCATGCACATTTCACCATTATCACTTGCTTTCTGTTTACCACCTAGTTACATTCATTGTATCCAATTGTCACTGTTGTAAATAAATAAATAAATTGCGCAAAATATAATAATAACTAGGAAAAAAATAAATTGGAAACTTATGTAAGAAGTGCAGAAAGTATGTCGAAATAATAACACGAAGAAAGATAGGAAAAGTAGGCTAGAGGAATCCACTTTTATTATATAATTGAAAGGATAACGAAATGAAAGATAGAAAGTCAATTATTGATTATATAAATCCTCCATGTAAAGAAAAAGAAGTGCATATATATTTGGAAAATTAAAATGTCGTATCAACGTGTCATATACGAACATAGTGAAATAAATTGCTATTAGGTCATCTCCAAAACATCTTTTTACTGGGTATTTCTGATAAGCATAGGTGCTAATCAACATAGACAAGAATGAAGAGATACTCTCTTAGAAGCATTGGTTACTTAACTGGCCATGGTGCTTGTGTTTATATTATATTATATTATATTATATTATATATATATATATATATATATATATATATATATATATTATATAGTTTACAATATAAAATAAATGTTATAGAATATTTTGTTTTGTTAAATGTTATAAAATTCTCCATTGAAAATGGCCTTATCTAGCTGTCTAGGACAGAGTAAGTAGACTGTCCATGGGATGGGATGAGTTTCTCACTTTTAATTCAATTTCTTTTAAATAGAAAATAAATCAAATAAACTAGGTCAAATGTTAACATTCTCATTAATTAATTTAATTCATAGTCAGTCACATCATCTTTAGGAATTTCATGGTTTTTATTATTCCTAAACTCATAAAAAAAGAAGAAGATATTTTAGTAAAATTATTTATTGACCAATACAATTAAGATTGTAATTTAATATGTCATATTACATTAATAATATGATACATCAAATATCCTTTTTAATTATGTGGGTAACACGTGGTACTTACTTTTCTCCAAATTTTATTATCATAAAATAAAATATTAATCAATAAAATACTTTTTTAACTTAATTACTTTTAGTGTCTTAAAACTAAAATAAATTTGTTTTCTAAATATGAAATTCATATATTTTAATTTTTTGTTCAAGTGATACCATGTATTTAATCGTGACATTTAAATAAAATTGTTGTGTAAGTAACCTGTAATATGTTAATGCAAATGAAATGCTAAATATGAATGAAACAGAAAAAGTAAAAGCATTATTGATTTAAAACAATGAAAATGAATTTATTGAGGACCGACGAAGACCAAAGAAACCAGAGTGACCGCTATCCCTAGTCTGGTGATACCTTCTGGAGAAAACTGTTAGCTAAATTGTTTTGTTCCAGAACTTACTGCTATAACTCCAAATTTTAGATCATATATTTCAAAGTCAATATATAGACATTAATCAGTTCAAATACCGTCTATGTATGCTATTCATATTGGTATTCTACCCTAATTATGCTGTTTCCTTTTACTTTTCAAAACATCTCAAGCAGTGATCGCACTCCTACGCCACCCACAACTTTCTCAACTCAATTTTATTACTTCTTTTCTTTTGTTGATATTGTAGTTTCATTATGCTGGACTTTATTAGTATATGATACCATGTTTGTTTTAAAACATGTTAAAATAAGGTTACTTTACAACATATTAAAATAAGGTTGTTTTGAAACATATTATTTAAATATCACATTTAAAAAATGCAATCAAATGGAAATCACTGTTCTGATTAGCAAGTCGTATGGAAGATTTATTTTTGAAAAAAAGTAAACAATTATAATATTATAAGAAAAACTATTCAAACCTCGTATTTTACTAGATAATTATTTGTATGATGAATCATTTGTCACCATTTAAGACGTGCTATAGTTGAAACTTTTTCATTTGATGATATTTAAATCTCGTCATTTTAGAAGTTAAAAAAATATACATACAATGTTATTTAAACCATAAACTATCATAATATATACATATATTATAATTATCTTGATTACACATTAAATAACTTATAATCATTTACCGTCGTAGAAACTTTTATACTCTATTAAACTCTACTAAAATTACTATACAATGGAGCATAATTGAATCCCACATCTATTTTATTTATTTTTTAGCTTCACTTTTGTCATTAAACTTTTTAATGATGATTTGTTGATAAGGATGATATGTTGTCATTTTCTTTTTATCGTTATATAAAGTCATCCATCATTCCATTTTTATGCATAAAGAATGTGTGTCCCTATGGATGATGAATGTGTGTGTGTAAAACTTATAGCAATGAGAATGGGTGAGAATGAGCTTTTAGTGTCTTGTAATCGTGGGTTTGTCATGTTAGTGTGTGAAGAGAGTGAATCATGCTTAAAAAAGAGTGTATGAAAGGAGAAATATGCTTTATGGGTTAAAGAGAGAATGAAACAAAGGTAGTGTTTGTCCATAGTATAATAAAGCATTTATTTTAATTGGTGAGTCTCTAATAACCTCACATTCTTTAGTAAATATGTGACAAATAATCTTCTTATAACTTTCCTATGTCAATTGCAATCATCAAATCATCTTCTTTTCAATAACTTCCTATTTTTTCTCTGTCAAATTATAATTCTAAGTTTTTGAGTTTGATGAACAATACATAGTTAACAAATAAATATTACCTTTTCTTTCACTCATCAAACAAATAAAAATGATAAAAGTTTTTCTATTTAAACTTGTGTTAGGCTTAATTGTCATTACATTGGCTGAATTAATTTTAGTTACAAATTTACAATTCAATGATCCTCATGAGTTCACAACCTTTTTACGTGCAGCAATTAAATACATATACACACGTTCGATCAATTGAATTAAACTCCTTATCCTATAATATTATTATAATATATATCTGTACATATGGTATTTATAATAAGATTAATTAAATTTGTAGAGCCTTACCAATTCCTGTCAATAATTTTTTCTATAAAAGGGTAAAAGTAATTCATTTTCATTCTATAATTTAATATATTTTTTATGTAATAAAATATTAAATTTATAATAACTACTTAAAATTTTCTATACAAGATAATCATATTGGTACTGAAATGTTTTTACCTAAAATGTATACATCAAAATTAAATAAATAAATAAAACATTGCTATTTTAAAGTGGATTAAATTTATGAAATATTTATTTAAATAACAGTGAGTAATTGGTATCTTGAATTTCATATATTTCTTACTTTAAAATGTAAAATCAAATATATTATATTCTTAATCTCTATCTTTCTTTTTCCAATACTCATGATAGTGTTACTCGAATAAGGCAAGACAAATTTACAAGATTGATCTTATCTTTCAGAAAAAACAAAGCTTTTCTTCTATTTTGTCATTAAGAATGACTTGCTGCATCTAGAAAACAACTCTTCAGTTGCGTATATATATGTTTTACTTTATATATATATATTGTGAAATGGAAATCAAAGTCAAGATACACAAGACTTGAATTCCAATCAGCATGGTCACTCTCCCAGCAAAACTTTTCCTAAGTAGAATCAATGAACCAAGATGATATGTTTTTCTAAACATTCCATATCTTGAATAATCTTATATTAACATGTGTTTATGAAGATAATTACAATGAACATTAGGTTCCTGCACCTACTGCACGGAATCAGTGTATATGCATCAACTAATCAGAATACATACATATATGAGACGCCACTAGTATTATTAATTAACTCTATATTGTTAGTGTCGTATGATGAATCATTTACGTAATCTACCATTAAATTTGTATATATTATTCGTAATCCTCTATTGTCTTGTTATAACTATCTCACATGTCTCTTTGTCTAAGTCCATACATAATCTAATTTGAGTATTTCTTGGTTCTGTGCTTCCCCTGAGCACGAACTCCCATCGTCAAATGGATGCTAGAAAATGGAAAAATACAAGTACATGGAAACTAAAAATGAATTGACCACTCATGTTAGCAAAACTTGACCTGCAACAATACTTATGCCGTTAATTAGCAGCCTTCATCGTGACCTTTTAGTCTTACATTCTTTCTCATCTTTATCTCTAATTAATATCTTTGCAACTTTTTTGTGTGTGAAACCCTTGAATTTTGCAGAAGGGTCCGTGCATTATTATTTTTTATTCATATATTCGTATAACTTTGGATATATATCAATATTCAGTCTGTAGAAATCAAGATTAAGTAACTTCTCTAAGGTGGCTTGGTATGACCAATGGTCTCAAGGCTCATGATTTCAGAGATATTATCATTGTGTTAGTTATATCTCCACTTGCTCACGTATATTTTCATTATATATATATAAGCACTACTAGTCATTGTCTACCCCGTCAAGAAAAGTATGACTAGTAACGGTACTTGTTCAAGTTGGTAACTTAGACATGGAGTCAAGAGCACATTCTTGTACTTAACCAGGTCATACTACGTTAAAAGAATCAATAAAATGTTATGTGTGTGGAGAAGAAATGTTACATGATCATGAACTAATGATATCCACGTAACATTTAATTCATCCCATTAGTTAAAACCATAAATAAATAGTGTTGTGAAGGAACTTGATAATACATAGCAACAGTAATGAGTGTTGGTCAGTGATTTGTATCTATCTGGTAAGTTGGTAATAACTTTTTGTTGGGTTGGGAGGGAATATATGTTTTGTTATGAGTCCATGGCATAAGGCGACAAAAGCTCATAACTCGAAATAACCTTCTCAACGAACTCATACTTTGAATGGGCAATGTAGGGTTCTAGTTATTCACTTTCTACGTGGGTGTGAAAAGACAATGATAATAATGAAACCTTGTTGTTGTATTTATTTTGTTATCGGTCCCAAGTAGGGCCTTGTAAAAGCAATAAAGAGGAAAAGAAGCAAGGTACATCTAGGCCCAATGCAGCCATACAAAATGTGCTAGTAAAAGACACCCAAAATGCACATGCTTCCGTAAGTTGCTTTAGAAAGAAAATCTAAACCTAGATACCACTCTCGCACGCCATCACTGCATCGCCTAAAAGCACACTCTCTTTTCACATCCTTGTCTGCAAGTCTTTTATTGCTTCATCATTGGTTTGGGCCTTTCAACATTCACTCTGCTCCTCTGTTCTTTTCACACCCTTCTTCGCTAATTTCACATCTTTTTTTTTTTACAAAATTCTTTTCCATCCACAAATTATTTCTCCTTCTCTTACATTATTGTCATGAGTGTTTCTCCTAGTTTGTCAACACTCATTTATTTTACTGCATGACGCGTTGGGATGAAAGTTCAATAATAAATAAGGTTTAAAAATAATTTATTCAAAATAATTAGTTATAAAAAAGTTAAATTTAGTACACCAGGAAAAAAAAAAAAAAGACGAGAAGCTCAGCTGCAACGCGGATTGATGCAACAAAGTGAAATCGAGGTTGAGAAGGTCATAAGATAGTAGAATAGGGGTTAATTTAGTCATTTCAAAAAGAGGGAATGAACTTAGTAGTAAGTGGGTGAGAATAAGAGGACCCACAAGTTTATTTGGATGACATAATGGGTCGGCCCTATAGAACCCGGCCCATACGAGGAAGCAGGGTAATGAATGAGAGGAGGAGGGTGTGAAATGGAGCACAGAGCACATCAGCGAGGAGAGGAATTGGAATCGCGTTTGGGGAGAAGAGAACATCGCAGGGAAAAAAATGAGCGGAACGGTGAAAAAAGTTACCGATGTGGCGTTCAAGGTGGGAAGGACCATTGATTGGGATGGAATGGCGAAGCTTCTGGTCTCCGACGAGGCTCGCAGGGAGTTCTCGAATCTCCGTCGCGCTTTCGACGAGGTTAACTCCCAACTCCAAACCAAGTTCAGTCAGGTAGCCTATCTCTCCGATCTCTCTCTCTCGCTCTCTTTACATTATGCACTGGATTTAGGATTCGAATTTCTCTGTGTTAATTCTTAGATGTTAGATCAATTGGATAATTAGGGCTCATAATTGATTTGCAGCGTTTCTGTTTCATTTCGCTTTCTGTTTTTAATATAAACGTTTTTTAACCTAATAAGCAAATCCAAATACGCATGCACATACACTGTGTCTTCTTCCGAATAGTTGTAGAAATGGTTTTCGGATTATTTTATAAACATTAAGGTTCCTGTTATGTGAATGTTTGGTCAAGCGCCTCTGCGTCATGTGTTGGACGAGAGTGCTTTGCGATTCGAAGTGATCTTGTGATAAATTAGTTAGATGCTTATCATAGTTGTTTTTTTTTTTTTTTTAATTATTATTTTCAGGCATTGGTAAGTTGTTTTTTACATTCTGCAGGAACCTGAGCCCATCGACTGGGACTATTACAGGAAAGGCATTGGCACTCGTTTGGTGGACATGTACAAGGAGCATTACGAGAGTATGTTTATGAATTCCATAGCCAATGCTATTAATCTGTATATATTTAGATTTCTTAACGATACCAGTACCGGGTATTGTGCTTGACTAATTCTTAGTGGCGATGATAACATCATTGAATTTAAGGTTTTGTAAGTTTAGTTTTTTGTCGTGCACTTACTCTCCTCTGTGAGCAAACACTCAAGAGTCTTGCTCAACCCTCGTGAATCATTTTTTACTTCTTCATTTCCTCATTTGGGATATGTGCACACCAGTTTCGATCATGGCTTGGCAAAAGTGCTCCTTGTTCTATACTGATTTACATTTTGATTTGCAAGTCAGTGCATATATTTTGAAAAAATATTCTACTCACCACTCTTCTTACTCATTTTATTACGTCTTTCTCTTTCTCTCTTTTTCAATTTATTTCTTAGTTGTAAAAGGAATGATTGTATAAGCTCATTATTCGAACAAAATTTCACGAGTAATATTCGATAGAAATTAGGAGAAATACAAATAGGTTGTTGAGTGGTCAACCTCCACACTTCCGTGACATTCTTTTGTTTACCAATTTCCTCATGTTGTAATATACTTCCCAATGCGTGTTAAAACCTATATTCTAATGATACATAGAATCTAGCGTTCAAAGTTTAGTATAGAGATTATCGAACTGTTTATTTGTTTGTTAATTGATTGAATCCTAATTTGTGAAAGGAAAGGCGTGAGAAAAAAATCTGGTACTCAGCTGTCACGATATTTTACTTTTGAAAAAATTGATGTAGTTTGATTTTGGTATGAAATCTCTGATCAATTTCCAATTCTTGTAGCCACAGTTCAAAATACAGATAAGCCTTTCCCTGTGGTTTCCTTATATTATTAGTTAATGTGGAATGAATCATGCATTTGATTTTTTTTTATTTAGAATATTACTGAATTCCTCGTGTGTAAGGGTTATATGTGTCTCTATATAAGGAGTCTATCAGGTGAAATAGTTTGAGAGATGTACTTATTCTAGAGTCCACATCAACTAAAGATAAGGCCAAAGGAGGTACCATCGAAACCATTCAAAGTCTAACCTAATCAAGCTTGTAAGTTTGTTGGATGTATTGACTTCCCCGTAGTCCCATGCTCAGGATGTCCAGTCCTTGGTGTGAAGTGGTATGTTGAAGAGTTCACATTAAAGTCAAATCATAATATAAGTAGGTGTAACATTCAGCTTATAAACCAAATTTGTAAGATTGAATTAGACTTAAATTTCACTTTATTAAAAGTAATCATGACCATTCTACTGTATGGTCTAAATTAATTTTATATGCCCCCATATATGCATGAGTACAACCAATATGTCATTTCATAAATTTACTGTTTTACCTATCATCAATTCAACATTTAATGTTTTGTGTGATGCCCTATTTGCAGGCATTGAGGTCCCTAAGTTTGTAGACACAGTAACTCCTCAGTATAAGGCTAAATTTGACGCCCTGGTAAGAACTTAGTCAAATCGATGGTTATTATTTTGTTTAAATCTCTTACGTCCCAAAAAGCTCTTTTACTCGTACATTACATTTAAAATTATAATTATCCTAATTTTTAATGTTTGCATTGTTTGGCTGCAGTTGATTGAGCTTAAAGAAGCAGAAGAGAAATCTCTGAAGGAGTCTGAACGTTTGGAAAAGGAAATTGCTGAAGTACAAGAGTTGAAGGTAATAGATATCACCTCATATATTTTACAGTTTTTTATACGATTATTAAAAAATCTCACTCTTTTTCACAGAAAAAGCTCAGTACCATGACGGCAGATGAGTACTTCGAAAAGCATCCTGAGCTGAAGAAGAAGTTCGATGATGAGATCAGGAATGATAACTGGGGCTATTGATTATCAATTAGCAAAACGTCAGAAGTTGATGTTTTCCTTGCTGGTTTAATAAAAACAACTACATTGATTTCTTTGTAACTTGGTTCTCTTTTTCAGTTACAAGGTTTTTATATACAGTGTCGAATTTTTTGTGGTACTGTAGTTAATCACTTAATAGTTCACCTCAGTGCAGCTGTGGTTGTCCAAAGAAACCGATGTCTTGTTTCCGTTCGGTGACAATGTCAAGAAGATGCTGTTTTGCGATTGTCTTAATAAATTATGTCTGCCCGGTGAAGAAAGATTTTGATTTTTGTTAAAAGTTTGATGGCATCATCAAATCAAGCAAAACACTACTAGTTTTTCCGTACCCTGACATATTCGGGTTAAAATGTTATCTGGGTTCTGTCTGCTGATAAGAATAATGCATAAAAGGGCATAGTTTGGTAATGGTGACATGTTGATGCTCCTTTATATTACCAAATGACTAGCAGAATATAGTTTGTTCTCTTGTGTGATATTTAATTTAAAACGATGGTGATCATTAGTTGCAGAAAACAGAAAACATTCGCCCCAAATTAAATTTTAAAAGTAACTCTAGGTCTTTATGATTAGAGATTAGGAGGTGTTTAACTCGTTCATATTTTTAGTTTTTCTCCTTTTTTTAAATGCTGGGTCAAATATTTAAAGAAAATTTCTATAAAAATTAAGTTTATTTTTTTATAAAAATAATTGTACTAATATTTTTTCAGCTCTCAAGTGATACTTGTACTTTCTAAGGTGTATTAAAAAAAAACTCAGCATTCTTGACCGAACACAAGAGAATGTAACTTGAATACCAATGTCTTGCCCAAAAATCACAAAAAAAAGAAAAAATAGGAAGAAAAAAATTCCGAAAAAAGAATAAAGAACAAACACATAATACATAAAAAAGAAACAAACAATTGTGCAATTTTGTTTCTATAACGTCCATTCATTAAACATACGGTGAATGGTAGTTTAAAATTTAGTTTGTTAGTGTCATTTGAAAATTCTGAAAAATAGAGCGATGATAGTATTAATTGTTTTTAACATTTCATATCTCCTTTTTAATCTTTCTTTTTAGTTTATCACGTTATATATAATGTTTATATATTTTCTTTTCTCCCCGTCATTAGTATTTTGGGAGAAAAGATAGAATTAATATATAGATATAAATAATTTTAAAAAATATATAGAATTTACTGTACTATTTTTCGTATATTTCTTTTAATCTTTTTTCTATTTCTCTTCAATTGAACACTTTATTTTGACTTTATTTCTTATTTATTCCCTGGACAAGTTTCTCTATAAGTAACTTCTAATAGAGAAAAAAAAAGAAAAATCAAACTTTAATTAGCTTGTTCATAAATTAGAAATGTTAATTTTATGAAGAAATTAGTTTATTTTTTTCTTTTGTTTTCAGAAAGGACTTATGAAAAAAACTCGTCCACAATTACCTCAACCTATTTTCGTTTAACCTAGTTTTCTACTCTGTATCAAATAAAGCATAAAGAGAAAAAAAAAAAAAAAAAAAAAAAAAAAAAAACTGGTTAGTCATTAATTATTTAGAAATTAATTTGCAAGATTAATGTTAGAGGATCAGAAAAAAGAATTAAAAGTAGGAAAAAAAAAATAAGGTGGGAGACAGTTAAGGTTGTTAGTGTCATAAAAAGGTTGGTCTATTTAATGAGATCAACCTAGAGAGTTGGAGACAGTTTTGAATATTATAGATTTGACATGTGTAACCCTGTGTGAAAGGAACAATGGTTCCTTTGTGTTGTATTCTTTATACTTTCTTGGAAGGAAATTAATTCAATAAAAGAAGTATATTTAGTATAACCTGTGTTTTGTAGGTTTTTTCTTATCAAACAGTGAACGGTGAATGAGTGGAGGGGTTGAAGCGGTGCAAGAGGTGCTAGTGGGAGTAGTTGGAATTGTACTTTTTTAAAAGGAACGTATCAATTTAGTCTGACCCGCCGAATCTCTTTAAACGAACGTGAGTCACGTGCGGCAAAATGGAAGGACGATTGAGTGCTTTAGAAAAATGGGTCAGTGGACAAGGTAGGGTGATTGTGGAGTTGAAGACTGATATGGGCATGGTCAAAGAAGGCCTACTAGAATTGAAGAAGATCAAAGAAATGTTAAAAGCTTCCAAGAAAGTGGATAAAAGCTCAAAGAATGGTAAAATGTTTATAAACGACAAAGAAAGAAGAGAAATAAGTGTTGAAATAGGGAACAATTTTGAAGAGGATGAAGAAGAAAGGGCTAAAACATGGACTAGGATGGTGGAATTACCTGTTTTTCAAAGCATGGACCCGTAGGGATGGATTTCAAGGGTTGAGAAACTTTTTGAGTTGCAAGAAGTGGCTATCAGGGACAAATTGAAACTGGCATTCATTAGTATGAAGGGCAGTGCCAACCACTGGTTCTGATTCTGGAGACAATAAACGAAGAATCAATCTTGGGAAGATTTTACTGAAGCTTTGAGATGCAGATTTGGGGGACGAGAAAGAAGCTCAATATTTGAGCAGTTGGCCAAGATTAAACAACAAAGGAGTATGGAAGACTACATTCAAGAATTTGAGTTGTTGGTCTCTCAAGCCCCAGCGGTATCGGAGGAACAAATGATGGGCTACTTTCTTGTGGAATTGCAGTCCAAGATTAGACAGCAAATACGTCCGCATGATCCTAAAGAATTGGCAAGAACTATGAAGATTGTCTTAGACTCAGAGGAAACTACTTACTTTGACGGATGTGGAGGGCAGAGCTATTATCCTTCCAGTTTCAATATGTAGGAGGCCTTGTAATATTGGCAAGGCTAGAAAATCACAAAGGAATAAATAGATCAGAACCAATCAACACTGCTAATAACATGAGAAAAGATATCGTCAATGATGTGAGAGAAGTGAGGCCCAATATGTATGGGGGAGATGGAATGAAAAATAGAGGGGCCAAAACACTGCCATATCCAGAATATTTGAAAAGGAGAGAAGAAGGTTGTTGTTTTCATTGTGGAGGACATCATAGTTATGGATATAAATGTCCAGACAAAAATTTAAGGGTTGTATATGTGGCGAAGAAGAAGAGGAATCTACGGAAAGAACAAATTTGCGCGAAGAACTTGAGGAGGAAGCAATGGACTGGGAGAGAGGAGGACGTGATTTAAAGAAGGACTAGTTCATGAGTTTGTCTGGGTTGTCAGCAGGAGGTTTAACTCAACCACATACCATGAAATTACAAAGAGAGGTTAGAGGAAAGAAAGTGTTAATCTTGATTGATAGTGGAGCCAACCATAATTTCATCTCAAAAGATTTGATGGAAGAACTGGGACTAAAAGTGGAGGACACACCTGTTTATAGTGTCAAATTGGGTGACGGGTTTTGGAAAGGCACTAGAGGATGTTGTAAAGAAGTGATAGTAAGATTAGATAAGCATATTATCAAGGAAAGACTTTATCTTTATGAATTAGGAGTGGATGTAATACTTGCGATTACATAGTTGGTCACGTTGGGAGATGTAAAGGTTAATTAGAAAACACTGCACATGACATTCTAGCACCAAGGGCAAGTAGTGCATATCTAGGATGATCCTTCATTGAGGAAGAACTTAGTGACCCTCTAAGCCTTGAAAAAGGAGAGAGAAATAATGACCATTATTGTGTTGTGGATTGTAGAAAATGTTAGTACAGAAGACATGAACAAGGAGGCACGAATGTCTATAGAGCAAAGTCTTGAGAGAAGTCTTGAGAGAATGTCACAAAGTGTTTGAGGAATGCAAGGAACTACCTCCCAAAAGAGAGGTGGATCACAAAATCCCTTTGGAAGAAGGGATTGAAACTGTGAATGTGAGACAATATCGATATCCCTATGTGATGTAGGCAGAGATTGAAAAACAAGTGCAAGAAATGCTAAGGGTTGAAATAATTAGACCCAGTTACAATCCTTTTTCAAGTCTTGTCGTATTGGTAAAAAAGAAGGGCGGAAACTAGAGGTTCTGCATTGACTACAGAGCCTTGAACAAAGCAACTATACCCAACAAATTTCCAATTCCCATAATAGAAGAACTGTTGCATGAACTATACGGAGCATGTTATTTCTCTAAGATAGATCTACGATCGGGCTACCATCAAATACGGATGAAGGACGAGGATATCCATATAATGACTTTTCGCGCTCACCATAGGCACTATGAATCATGGTGATGCCTTTCGTACTTACAAATGCACCAACCACTTTCCAAGGTGCTATGAATTCTATTTTATAGTCTTATTTGAGGAAGTTTGTCTTGGTATTTTTCGATGACATATTGGTATATAGCAAGACATGGGAGGACCACTTGAGACAAATAAAAACAATACTCAAGACACTATTACAACAACAAAAATTTGCTAATGAAAATAAGTGTGAATTCGGAAAAAGAGGGATGTAGTATTTGGGCCACATCATCTTTGAAGAGGGGGTTAAAATGGATCATCAAAAGGTGACAGAAGTTGAACAGTGGCTAATACCCAAGAGTATAAAGTCTTTGAGAGGATTTTTGGGCTTGACTGGATACTACTGTAGGTTTACCTATAACTATGGGAAGATGACAAGACCTCTTACACAGTTATTGAAGAAAGGCAGTTTTGAATGGACCAATGAAAACACTGAGGCTATGCAAAAGCTGAAGGCAGCACTCACCACTGCACCAGTTTTGAGCTTGCTAGATTTTAGTAAGTCTTTCGTTATAGAATGTGATGCTTTCGAGAAAGGTATTGGTGCAGTACTATCTCAGAATAAGAAGCCAATTGCTTTCTTTAGTGAGGCATTGGCTGAAACTTCCATGTCCAAGTCAATCTATGAGAAGGAATTGACGACATTGGTATTACCCATCCAACATTGGAGGTCATATTTGGTGGGAAGAAGGTTTATGATGTGTACTGACCAGAAAAGTTTTAGACACTTGTTGGAACAGAGAATTACAACTCAAAACCAACAAAATTGGTTAGCCAATTTGTTGGATTATGAGTTTGATATTATATATAAACCAAGAGTGACTAATAAGGTGGTTGACGCCTTGTCCAGGGCATTTGGTGAAGAGGAAGGAAATGCAGCAGAGTTGGGACTTATATATTTACCTTATTGGCGATATTTGGAGGAGATTGAGAAGGTGATTTGTCGCAATTCTAAACTACAGAAGATTGTGACAGAATTAATGCAAAACCCCGAATCAAATGGAAAGTATACTTTGGAGAATGGTAAGCTACATTACAAGGGCCGGTTGGTATTATTAGCCAAGTCAGTTTGGATTCCTAAATTGTTGTAGGAATTTCACACCACACCCATAGGAGGTCATTCAGGAGTGTTCCGCACTTTTAGAAGGATTGCCCAATCTTTACATTGGATAGGGATGAAGAAGACAATAACTGAATTTGTGGTTGCATGTCATGTGTTCTAGCAGAATAAATATTTGGCAAGTTTACCTCAAGGTCTAATGCAACCTTTGCCGATCCCAGCAGCGGTGTGGGAAGAGATCAGCATGGATTTTATCACTAGCTTACCTAAATCCATTGGTTATGACGCCATTTTAGTGATGGTGGATAGGGTCAGCAAGTATGGTCATATCATTAATCCCAAACACCCTTATTCAGCAAGATCAGTGGTAGAAACGTTTGTAAAAAAGGTGATAAGGCTGCATGGAATCCCGACTTTTATCGTGAGTGATAGAGATATTATTTTCATGAGTTTGTTTTGGAAGGAGTTGTTTAGGCTGCAGGATACAAAGCTGAATATGAGCACCGCCTACAACCCAAAATCTGATGGACAAACAGAGGTCTTGAACAGAATTTTAGAAACATATTTAAGGTGTTTCTGTTCAGAACAACCAAAGACATGGATGCAGTTTATAACATGGGTAAAATACTGGTATAACACCAGCTATCAAGGAGCTGCAAAGTGAACATCGTTTGAGGTAGTGCATGGGAGAGTGCCTCCATCATTAACTTGCTACATTCCAGGAGGGATAGTGGTTGAGGCGGTGGCACAAGATCTGATAAATAGGGATGAAACTTTGAAACAACTCACATACCATTTATAGAGAGCACAAGATCACATGTCAAATTTTGCTAACTGTAACATGAGACCATCCGAAATTAAGGTTGGGGATGAAGTTTAGCTAAAAATTAGGCCACACGAACAACAATCCATGCCAATAAGGATCAATCCCAAGCTATTTGTGTGTTACTATGACCCTTTTAGAGTCATAGCTTAAATAGGGCAAGTGGCTTATAGGCTACAATTACCATAGGGTGCCCTGATACATTTGGTATTCATGTTTCTCAACTTAAACGAGTTATTGGAAATGCACATGTGGAATCGAAATTATCCTCAAGTTTGCAAGGGAGAGGAGAAATCTGAGTACCAATGCAGGTGCTGCAGACTAGAATGGTGAATAGACAAGGAGAGTCAATGAAACAGATGTTGATTCAATGGCAAGAAGGTGGAATAGAAGTAGCTACATGGGAGGATACAACAACCATTCAAGAACAGTTCCCAGAATACCTTGAGGACAAGGTGGATTTTGAAGAGGGGAGTAATATCAAAGAATCAGAAAATTAGAAAAAAGAATTAAAAGTATACCATAGAAAGAAATATAAGAAAGAAAATAAGGTGTGTGTGGGAGGGGAGGAGGGGTGGCAATTAAGGTTGTTAGTGTCATAAGAAGGTTGGGAAAGGTTAGTCTATTTAATGAGACCAACTTAGAGAGTTGGGGACAATTTTGGGTATTGTAGATTTGAGAGGTGTAACCCTGTGGGAAAGGAATAGTGATTCCTTTGTCATATATTTTGTGTACTTTCTTGGGATGAAAATAATTCAATAAACTAGGTATATTCAGTGTAACCTGTGTTTTGTGGATTTTTTTCCTATCAAACGATAAAAGGTGAGTGAGTGGAGGGGTTGAAGCGATGCAAGGGATGCTGGTGGGAGTAGTTGGGATTGCACCCTTTTAAAGGAATGTATCAATTAATTTAGAACAATTTTGTAGTGGTTTCCAAGCCTGATAAGGAACTATACTTCTTTGGTGTAAAAACACACTTGGACTTCAAGAGTTTCTTACTGGGACTCCATGTTATCAACCTGCACCTTCATTAAATTTTTAATTTCAAATTTAACGGTGAAATGTCTTTTGGAACTTACAATTCGGAAGTGGTGATTTCTAGATTTCGCAGTTTGAAAAGTATAAAATTTACTAATTACAATTTTATAATAAAATATTCGTCATTGATCCAATTATATTTTTCCTTGAAAGGGTTATTTGTGGAGTCAAGAGGGTAACTTTCTATACAGTCCTTCCACACATTAGTATCAGACAAGTCCCTCTTCACCTCCTAAACACAGTTGTTGCACTTAAACCTAGTTTCAAGACTAATAATGAGGATCCTATCACCCTTCTTGAGCCTCTTCTTGGCCAACCCTATCAATAACTGCCCTTTCTCAAGGATGTACATAAAAGTGTTCTATTCTTGTTTTGAAATTGAATCCCTCTTTTCAATAGATTAACTTTTTCTCTTCTTGGTTTTTATTCTTACCAAGAAATAGTCCAGTGAGAAAGGGCAACATCTCCTTCTCTTCTTTATCCCAAAAGAACCTTACCATTTATCACACTAACAGAATCTTTAGTGTCATTGCTTGAAGGTTCATTGTCAAGGCTTGAACAGCACTCTTGACAAGACTCTTGGTGAGGTGAAAACCTGAATACCCAACTCATCTTCCACCTGTATGCAACAATTGTAAACCTCATCATCAACACCATATTGTGTTCACTCCAAAAATTTGCAAATTCTACAATCCGGAAGGCAAAATAAGATTTGAATTACTTCTAGATTGTAAAATCTAGAAAGTGTTGTGATTTTTGCTTTCTCTTTGAATGCTCAATTTGAAAGCTTTTACATTTGATAAAAATTAAAAAATCTCATTTTGTAAAATTTGTAAAAAAATCCAAAATCACAACACCTTCCGGATTCTACAATCCGGAAGCCATTCAAATCTCATTTTGCCTTTTGAATTGTAAAATCTAAAAACATGTAAATTTGCGAAATAAAATATACCTCTATGCTTAGCTACCCACCTTCGATGTACTATCATAATGTCTTCAATTTCAACTCCAAATTAAACCTGTAATTTGTAACTGCAACAAAATGAAGGAACAAGAGAGTTTGCACTGAAATTGGCAGATAGAATGGTGTAGGTTAACAAAATTAGAGATGGAGAAGGTGAACGGTAATTTTAGGTTTTAAATTTAATGTCAAGGGAAATTTCGTCTTTTTGTATATGGTATGGAAGTAAAGGATATCATGGAGGTGTAGGAAGAAGCTCTCTTGGGCTGCTAACACAACTTTTTGGACTTCTTTTCTTTGACAAATTCTTCTGGCACCTCCATGATCTCGTTCTGCACCTCCATACATAATTTGAATTATCAAAATCACCCTTAATGAAAATTAACATAACCTCATAATACGCTCTACCTCATTTACATTTTCAGATTGTGTACTGGACAAAGTGCAATCCTGTATACAAAACTTTTTGAAAATTGGATACCAGATGACGTGATTCTTATGTATGTTTCAAAATAATGAATATAAGGATCGGAATTAATGTTGGTTTCTGATTCAATTTATTTACCTGCCATTGAAACCTATGAAGAAAAGCACCTGTCTGTGTTGACAGTCTCAGGAGTGTGAGCACACGATTCTTTGGATGACCATAGTTATAGAGAACCATTGAAGACCAATTCTTTCTTGGGTACACAGTTACACTGCCCCATCCATCTTAGTAGTCTCCTTTGGAGCGTAGTCGTGCTGAACACACATGATAGCATACTAGTCCTCATTCAAGTCTCTCATTTCCTTAATATCAACCAAGTAGAGAAAATCACAATCCACACACAAAATTACACCACCCATTTGACTCTAGACAAACAAAAATCAAATCTTTTTCATTTCCAATATCACCTAAATGTTGTAATGTAGCATGCAATGTTTTTAAAAAATGCATGTCAAGAAATCAAATGTAAAAATAAGAAAAAAAAAAAAAAAAAAAAAAAAAAAAAAAAAAAAAAAAAAAAAAAAAAAAAAAAGAGGAAAAAGAGAAAGACACCCAATTGAGTTTGCAGGAGTATGGGTTGGACTTGAATGGAGAAAAATTTACTTGGAAAAAAATATGAAGAAAGATGGAGCGAGAACCAAGCAGTGACGCACATGCACACCAACAATGCTGGAATAGTAATGCACAAGAACATATTGCAAGCCCATAAGTAAAACTAAGGTCAAGTCCTTGACTTATTAATATATCGGATTGGAGTTTCATCCTGAATGTATTTTATTTTTTTATATACCAAAACACACTACTCGCTATACAATTTAAAAAAATTATATACTAAATAATTAACTAATGGATGAATAAGATCCGGTATACAATTTGTATATCAAATGGGATGCATTTCAGTATACAAATTGTATATTTGGATCCTACTCATACGTTCATCCGGTATACAATTTTTTTAAAAATAATATATCGAATGAGATAAGTTTCAAAATTACGTACCAGATTGAACCCCTTAATTACAATCCGGTATATATTTTATATCCTAGAATTCACCTCATCCGATATTCAATTCCAAAAAATTTGTATACTGGAGGCTCAATCCGACAGAATCAAATACCTATTTTTATAATTTACATAAAGGTATTAATGATATTTTAGATTTTATGGAGGTGCAGGAAGAATCCAGAGACTAAATTGGGTTAAATATTTTCCTTTTCAAAAATAAAACTTGGGTATTGCCTGAATAAATAGATTGGATGCATGGAATCAGCCAAACCAAATTAAAACAAAATTCATCGTCTGAAGTATGAAATTTTTAGACTTTGTCAACAGTTACTTGCATGAAGAACTAATCTCATAACTATCTCTAATAAAAAACAAAACAAAAGTATTGTATTAATCAGTCATGTGGGTTTAGCGTATGCACAAATTTATATAAAGAACTTGCTACCCCAGATATACTCCAATTAAGCTTCAGTCTCAACCGCAAGAATTATGTTCCAAAAACTACACAGTCAAATACAAGATTGTAACCAAATAAATGGAAGACTCGCAAATCAAATATAAAATTGTGGTGACAAACTGATCCAACAAAACAATAAAAAAAAAAAATGAGAGCTGAAAAAAGATACAAAGAAGTAAAATCTGTACAATAGATGAAGAAATAAAATTGAACCTTTTTAGTTTGCAAATATACGATGAATATACTTTTTGATTCTGCTGCTACAAAGGGCAATCTTGTAAAAGTAGAAAATGAACAAGGGAAACAAAATGTGTATCTGAGAGCAGCAATTCAATGACCTTATTCCATTGATTGCTGCAGTAAACTCAAAACTTCCACCAGACATTTGGTTGCTGAAACACTCAAGATGTTACTCTGAACTGCCTGGCTTGCCATCATCACTTTTATTCATAGCCTTCTTTGCCAACTCATAACCTGCAAAGTTCATGGCTCCGAGAGGTGCAATCCAAAAGAACCTGGGAACTGCTCCTTTGAACAAGCCAAGGGGTCCCTCATGTTTTAGTATAGAGAAGGCTACCAAGGTCATTGACACAGACCGGCCCTGCGCAGTCATCATTCTAGTTTTCATGACATCAAATGGTGTTGTGACAACAGCCGCCAAGCCGCCAGATAAAGCTCCAACAGCAATTGTTTCCAAGGGACCCAGTTCCCTCTCTAGTAGACGTTCAACAACCTAAAATCAAAGGCACCACCACACTCAGTAACCATTTCAGAGTGGAAACATAGGTGGATTCACTGGTAGCCAAGCAAATATAATATGCAAAGCCTACATGCAATTTATTTTCATTATTAACATTATTATTGAATGGTCACAAGTTGGTTTATGAGTAAGGTGTTCCCTATAATTCTTGCGTATGTTAACATATATCAATTGTTGTCACAACTTTGAAGATCAATGTTTCACGGCTTCAAGTTAACTTGATGTTTTTCAACCTATTCAATATTAACACAATCTTAATTTATTGCTGCTGATTTGTTGCATTAAAGTGATAAAATTCCTACATAATTGGGTGAATAAAAACATTCATTTTAACAAACAAGTTTCAAACAAATTTTTATAAGACAACATCAAAGCCTGATACCACTAGGTGAGTTTAGCCGCATGAATCACATTACGTTTTTCTCTTCAGTTAGAGACCGAACACCAAGGTTAAAGAGATACTATAATGCATAAATCAAAATGAAAATAGTATTGACGAACACAAGAAGATTGATCAAGCATGCTGAATCATGGAAGTTACACACCTTTTTAGATTCAGCATAAAGCCCCATGCCAGCGACATAAAATGGAACCTCACGGCACAGGGTAGCTCCGGTTCCACGAAAGAAGCCCCTAAGACCATCCTGCTCCCAAGTTGCAACTAAAGCCTGACCCACATTGTCATAAAGACCAGCCTGTAACCTTTGCTTCAACACTTCACAGGGGATCCGCACAGCTGTTCCTAAAAATGTGCTACAGAATGATGCTACAGATTGTACCTGCAAAAGGGTTCGTACATGAAACTTTTGGATTTAGTTAAGGGACAACAAAGAAGACCCCTATTAAACAACATAATGAAGTTATTATGAACACCCTAATGTAAAAATTAACTTTTAAAGGCCAATCAAAGTGTAAAGGACAAACCTTTTAGAGTACTGAAAAGGACTAAATAGAATTTGAAAAACATTGATCGATTAGGTGTGAACATCTCAGTTTAAAGCATTTGCCTCACTGACGACCCTTTTAATAGAGACAAGGAGTTAAGTGAAAAATATTAGCTTATTACAGAGTGACAGATTTTTCATGCTTTTATTTATGGTAAGTTGGAAAGCAAGAAAAATTTATCGCAGAACCACTTAACAAAGCAACAGCTTTAACTAATACAAGGAAGACATATAAGCTTTACAAATTACCTGGAGTTCTGGCAGTGTTGGAGCAACATTTATCAACACCAATTTACTTGCTTCAAATATCCCAGTTCGCAAGCCATGGCTGCAACATCAAACGTGGCATAAGCTTGAAAGGAAAATAATTACTCTTCATTGTCAATGGAAGGCATTAATGAAGCATGAAACAACAATTTCTTTTCAGCTTATTTGCTTTAAAATAAAGGAAAATGAGAGGGAAGCATTGAAAAGAGATCAATAAACAACCTTGAAAACTGTCCAAGAATTGCAGGGATTGACCCCCTGTATAAACCCCGCCTTCCAATCTCTGGCAGCTTAGAAATAATTTCAGGGAAGGACATGGTTGATGCTTGTACTCGAGTCTAATATACGAAATAAGACAACGATGAGGCCTCTAAAGGAGCCAAAACAATCAAATGGCTATGAGAGGAATATGGAATTGTTCATCAAAGTTCAAGAACATGCCTTAATTGTATCAACTGGATGCAGTAAGGCACAAGACAGGGCACAGGAAAGGCCACCTGCCAATGCAGATCTTAGCACGCTTCCGGCAGGAATTTCAACAGCTGGTGGAACAGCAACTACAGTTGCAGCTTCAAACCAAATACTCCTGAAAGTATAACCAAAAATAGTCATTAACATAGAGGATCAATTTTAATCACTGATTGAACATTGACGAAATTAAATTACTAACTGAATCTTAATCATTGACTGCTTGTCAGATTTTCTGATTACAGCTCTTAAAAATAAAGATAAAGGATAAGACCCTTATTTTTTTAGTAAGAATAGAATCCTCTTACAATCATTGGAAGTTCTTTTATCAAAGTTTCATACTAAAAACAATTTAATTTGAAATCTTAACCTTGAGCTTCCACTCTTACAAGTGTTTTATAAACTTAAAATCATATGCCATTGAGAAATCAATAATAAACTATACTTTCTCGTTTAGTTATCCAAAACCACCATGAACTCCTGGATAAATTTCCTTGCCCCACTACTAAATGTCCATTTAGATCCCCACCGAGGAGAATCTTTTCTTCTCATGGACAGCCTTAAATAAACTCCAGCAAATATTCCTTCCCAAAACTTTTCTTTTGAAAGTGCTTCTAATCCCACATATGGTGCATAAGCATTGATGATATTGACAGTCTCTACAGAAATCATTAATTTTTCAAGTTCAAAAGTGCTTCAAAGTTCTAAGTTGTGTAACAAAATTTAAATCCTAGAGTTTCTAGCTCCACACATTGAATCTTCATCCTCGAATCTTCATCATTGAATCTCACTCACTCCAAAACTGCAACTATTGTTCCTCCTCCAGTTAACACTGAAGTTCAATATACTGGCTCTCATACCATGAATTTAAAGAAATTGAGAAATGAAAGAACTTTTTTTTGTTGATTTTCTTAAATCTCTTGAGAGAGTTCAAGTACTTATAGAACAAAGACTGTAACTGCCTATAACAGACAAGACAGAAAGGATAAGTAACTACAGCTGGCAAAACTAATCTACTGCTTACAAACAGAAGCTGAAAAACTTCAACTTATATACAAAACACATATACACTACTGTTAATCCTTCTCCTAATGGTGGTGTCCTCCCCATCCAAAGGCTTGAACCAGCATCTTTCTGAAAATTGTTAGGACCCTTGCTCATTTAACTCTACATTTGAGCACTGATGCAACTACTCTACCTCATTTAAAACTGTACTCAAGACATAAAGCGTCTAACTTCAGGATAACAACCTACCATTAGCACACACAAGGCCAATTTAGATAAAAGTTCTCAGTAAGTATTTATAAGAAAATAAAAATACATTTTAATAGAACTTCTTTCACAAGTTAAAATTTAGACAAGGCCATATTCTACAGTGAGTAATCCATGTTACAGATTTTGAGAAGTAATTGATCATATTTCTCTCACCTTGGATCCTCTTGAAGACGATCAGAGGGAAGCAGAAGCATGAAATTGCGGAAGTGTCCATATGAAATAGATTCTTCTGTATCTGCATTCAGAAATCGCATCATAGCAAGAGCATTGTCTTCATTTGCAGGGAGTCCTGCGTTCTTTAGTGATTCCAATATTTCACTCTTCTTCAGTGTCCCCGACTTGCTTAGACAAAGAGAAGTATATGCACGAAGAATTGTTGGCTCCTTCTGTTCCATTAATGATAAGAACTGCTTCAAACCAAAAGACCTGGAAAACAAGTGACTTCTCGCACGGCTCATAAATTCTTTAGCATATCTTCGTGGCAGCTTGCGTTTTCTCATTGCTACTTCTAGATCTTCCAGAGTTACTTGGCCATCACCATCTCTATCCAACTCCTCAAAGAACCTCCTCCCTATACCATAATGAAAGTGAAAAGTCAATTTTTTTCATTCCAGAAAATACCACAAAGAAATCAGCATACACGATAAATAAATAAAGTACCCAGTCTCTACATAGTCTAGTATCCGGTGTTGTAGCTACCCTATCTTCTCTATCTGTTAACCAACTTCCAAAAGTTGGCTATCATATATGTATTACTGAGTCAACACCTAGTACCATATGTGACGGTTTTCAATTGGGACCATTAACTTCCTCTATAGAAAGAACTCTGTAACAATATATATATTAATTAAATAATAAACTAATAACAAAAATAGATCTCAAGTTCTCTTTTTCTATGCCTAAGATCCTTTCTAACAATACACAACAAATAAACAGGAAATTGTAACTAAATATTCAAGCAAAGATGTCAGAAGCAGATTAGCTTAAGCATATGGTACAAAAAGGCTAAAAGATCACAACTGATAGGATTCAGAGCCCTCTACCCATTTGTAATAAAGTTGTTTATTGCATGAAATATATTCGTTGATTGTCTATATTCAAACAAGATTTCTTATTGCAATTTTGATCATACAGAGATTTATTGCCGCAATTCCCAAACACTAGTCCAGAAAAAATAAGTTCCTGCTTGATTGTGGTTTTAGGTTTTTGCTTTATGAAGTTATTTTGTAATATAATGTTTAAAAACTGCTAAGGGGTTAATACTGGAATGAAAATGCTGATGATAAAATTTTGAAAACATTTTTTAAAATGTTCGCAAGGTCTTCTCCATTGACATTCACAATATTGTTTGTCTCGTCTATGAATTTTAAGCCAACATTCCATCTGTAGTCTACCCTAGGCCACAACCCTAGCATTCTCATATTTCATTCCTATGATTCCTAATCAGCCAGTTAATCTCCACTCTTTCACATTTAAATCAAATCTATAAAAAACAATTTGGTCTCAGATAATCAAAGCGCTGCATTTGAAAACCATTAGCAGATTTATTAAACTGACTTACATTACTGTTCAAGCTAATTGACAATATCTTTACAAGAATCAGAGAATTCATATCAGTTCCTTTAACAGTTAAAAATATACCTAACCTATACTCTCATATTTGCTGAAACAGATTTCTCATATATCTTTTCCCTGTCCATGCATACCAGCATGTTCTATCCTATTCCTATGTATATGTATATTCTAATAAATGAATTCACTATTTTAAATAATTAAATTACACCATAATCCTAACTCCAAAGACTCCATGTTTTAACAATCGATAACTGCAGTTATTAAGAAGAGTTTGCTGGTATCTTATGCAAGCAAATTCGGAAAATAATATGACACACCTTCAGCCTCTGTGTATCTAAAAAAATCTTGCACCGAGATTAGTTTCTTCTTATCAGGATGGTCTTTAGAAGTTTTTCCCAGTTGTGGTAGCAGTTCAACCAATTCTGTCAATGAAACTGTGGAAAGTGTAGACTTTAGACGCTCCACATTTGAGAGAGGAATACTGAATATGTTGTTGGCAACCTTCTGTGGCGAATTTCCTCCGCTTTCATCCTTGTTTTCATTATTACCACTACCATTACCATTACTATTATTATTATTATTGCTATTATCTCCCTCCCGGTTTGTCAAAGGGCTTTCTTCTCCAGGCACCGTTGATGGTACACCACCCACCTTTGCAAACCTCAAATTCCCGAAGAAACCATTCACATATACTTTGTGCTCCTCCAAGAAACCTGTAAGTGCATTCACATTACCAAAATGAGGAAAAGAAGGTTGGGGCAGACAAGTTTTCCCAGAGTCAAGGTCATCGTTATTTTGTTGCACCCCATGATCAAGATTCTGAATAGTCTGAGATAACTGATCAAAGATAAAACCTATAACGCACTCAAGTGAAACATGCTTCTCATCCTTCCTCTTCACACCCTTCTCCCAAACTGCTCTACCAAACTGAACCCCCTTGGATTCATCCTGCTTCACCTCACATGATGAAACAGTGGGCTTCATGCAAGAACACAACGTATCTTCATCACACACTTTGTGGCACTTCTTCTTTCCAGATTTGAAAGGAAGTGGCAGAGACTGAAGGAACCCATTAACCAACAAAGACCAAGTCACAGCAAACTGCAAACAATTGGTGCAAGAAGGCCCATCTTCTTTACCAACTTGAGCTCTATTACTACCACCACCATTCCCTGAATTCTGTGAAAACATGCCCCAGAAAGCCTTCAAAGGAGCCTTCATTGACAGCCCCTTCTTCTTCTTCACATCACAGATCTGAAATTCACTACCTTCCCTCAGTGGGGCAATCAAACAAACACCATTGACCTTGTTCTTTGGCCCTGCCAAACAATGCTCAAGATCCTTCGCCGCCTTCCGAAAACCCACTTCCAGTGGCGACAGCGATTCCTTCACAACCTGAACGGAATTGAAAAAAGACTCAACTGGGTCGCTCCCTGACACCATTTCTAATCTACCCTTTGAAAAAGTCGCAGCCTTTTTCTACCCCCTTATCAGAAAGAAAACTTGAGAGTGCAAAAAATTAACAAAAAGAATTGAAATCAACAGAGAAATATCAAACTGTTACGACAACGGGATTAAAACGGATAACCCAATCGAGCACGTAGATAGAAAAGAATCCACTCTTAAGACGGGACCAATAAAGATTGCACATTTCGGTTCAAGATTAGACCCATTTTGATACAGAAAAGGTAAGATGACGTGGTGAAGAAAGGAAAGAGTGAAACGAATTGAAGGGGAGAATTTGGATAAGATTGACAAGAGACAAAGAGCATCAAGCGGTGGTTTAGGACAGAGTTCGCCCAAGAAACTGATATGGGTGGCAGAGGAAGAAGAGCATTAAGTACCAAGAAGCACAATGAGAATCAAAGAACAGAAACTGCAAAGCTTTATTTACTTACCTTTTTTCGCTTTATTCACAAAAATTAAAACCATTTAATGTAAGAAAAATAAAAATAAATAAATGCATAATTTATGTGCACTTCTTTTTTGTAAACAAGTCCTTTCTTACTATTATTATTATTATCCGAAATCCATTATATAAAATTTTGGAGTCTTATTTTTTATTTAATAAATGTCAATAAATAGAAGAAAGTGTGTGTTCTTATATTAACATGGTACTCCTTATATTACCATGGGGTGTTATGCAAAATGTGTTAGTAACATTTCTCTTTTGTTATTTGTGTACAACATTACATCCATATAGAGGCTGTACACACCTGGGATGAAAATTTAAAAGGTTTTTTTATTGTGTTTTGGATAACGAATAATGAATGCTGATGAATGGATAATAGCTGATGCAAGGCCATGTAGGAGTGAGAATTGGGGACACCACTGAAGGGTTGTTACCCCTCCTTGTTATTGACGATGGCATTATCAGATAAATTGTTGTGTGAACTGAAATTTGAAGTGAAATGGCTCAACTCAAGCAGAGTGAAAAGTAATTGCAGGGGTTGAACAAGTGGAAAACAACAAAGTAAAAGACACAACATACACATATAAACAACAAAATGCTTATTTGAAAGCATAACTGGTATGCATGACTTGTTCAAATATATTATATTTATTATTATTATAAATAATATATTCAGAGTTGAGAAAGTTTTTCAATGGTCAGGTTCATGCCATGTGGTTTTGTATTTGCCAATAGTCATCACACACTCAAGTTTTGATTGGACAATTGGAATTTTTTTAGGCTTGATCTCTTCTGCAGTTAACCACACATCGTGACCCACCAGAGTTTCTTTCAATGGCTGCATATACGGTGCAAATTTTTCAAATTGTAAGCATTTAAAAACAAATAATGAATTCTCTTCTACAAAATATGTGTTCAATAAAACTTTTTTTCCTAAAAATTTGTTCTTTTGTGGCTGAAGATGGTTAGCAATCTTTTTTTTTTCGTGGCTTCTGTATTGGAATATTATATTTATTTAGCCGAATATTGTTTATATAAATTGTTCATAAAAACATTGAACCATTTCGAGAAAATCAAATCATCAACAATCCTATCAAGCTAATAATTAAAGTGGGTTTCCTTTATACCTTTTTAGGAGTCAAAAAAAATGGGTGGAAATGAATCAAATTTTTAAAAAATATATTAATTAATCGCAATTGTAACTTGACAAGAGCAATGATATATTTTTGGTAATATTTGGTTTATAATGTTTTACTTTTTTAAGTGAATTTAATTAAATATTTTTTCAAATAAAAAAGTTTTACTTCACTTAATCTTGAATGTCTAATTTGATATAAGAAAACAAAAGTAGTGAAAGTGAGTGATGGAGAATATATGAAAATGCAATGTTCTTGAGAGAACAAATGTCATTAATATTCTGAAAACCATTCCTGTTGTACACAACAACAATGATTATTAAAAGTTCATGTCACAGAGACATTTAACCTAAAACCTTTACCAAGATCACCGTTGGTTACAAGTCCTAAAACCGTCTTCACCAATTCAATGGGTCGCTGTTGGTATTCTCTGACCACCACCCACCGACATCTTCTAATCATACCATTATCAACGTCTTGTCTTCACATCATCTCATTATTTCACCATAAATTTCAATTCAAATTTTTAAATTTAGTTCATTCTTTACTTTTTCAGTTTAATAAAAATGTTACATTGAGTGTGTACGCTTTTTGTGAATTCAGAATAATTTGCCTTTAATGCTTCTCAAAACATAAACATGGAATGAAAGAACAATTTCCATTGAATAATTGATGGTACTTTACAAAGGGGATAAAGAATGGAGTACATGTTTACATAAAAGAGTATATATTGAGATAAAACTAGTATATATATCGCCCCCAAAAGCAATAATCCTGATACATATATAACATCAGAAATAGCACTACTACAATGAGTTAAAGTAAAAGAAAAAGTTATCTGCATTGGTTATGAAGACAACTGTGGGGATCAAATGAATACTTGATGAGTCAAATTTTATTGCATTTCCTCCCATTGCACCAACAACATGGCTTGTGAAGAAAAGTTGATAGAGACTACTATAAAAGATATTGATGCCACCTTTTATAATTTGATTAATCTTGGTTCATGTTTCTATTCTAAGTACACCAATGGCATGCATGATGCATCTCTACCTTCTCACTCTCACTTTCTCCTCAGGGATGGTAGCATTGGCAACACTCTTGTTGGAAGCCACATTTCCCGGCCTGGTTGAAACAGAATACCTTCTTGCACCCGCTGGAGAAGCAGGGAAAGAGAGTCTCTTCTTTAGAGGAGCAGAAGCTGTTTTTTCTGGTGTTCCATTTCTTTGTAGAGCAAATGATGAACTTCTCCTTTTGGATGATGGCTTGGCCTTTGCAGCCTTGGTGGATGATACGGGTGAAGAGCTTGCATGGCTCTCCTTATCATCTCTTGCTGGTGACACTCCAATGCTGTGCCTGCGATTGTTTTCTGGGGTTTTGTTGAATAAGAATTTTGAATCACTATCACTACCCCATGAACCACCTGATGATGCCTTTGACCTTGTTCCATTGGGTAGTGGGACCTTTGAGGCTCTTTTTGGAGGGGAATCGTTGCTGCGAGGACGAGTTGGTTTTTGGTTTGCTGGGGAGGTTTTGGCATCATTGTTCTGGTCACGGAGAGAATATAATTTTGTGATTTCACCAACTGACATGGTGTTTCTTGCAGCACTCTTGGCAGATGCATGACCAATGTGGTAGGTAGTGTTTTGACCCTCCCATGGCCTAGTAGCCATCCATCTCTCTAGCCAGTTCCAGCCCCAGTGAGGATTGTTTGGATCCATAAATGTAGCATTTGTAGCAGATTTTGAAGAGTTTCTCCATGTTTGCTGTTGGAGAGACAGAATAAGTGGTTATACATAGGAGGAGATAATTTATATTCTACTAGTCTACACATGCATTTTTAGCCTATTTTCTGGTTTTCAGTTTGAACAAAATTCTACATTGATGATCTAACTGTGAACCAATTGAGGCATCAAAATATAACTGGATCAAAAACTCGTTTCTCTTGTTCCATTAGAATCTACAAGGCAGACTCTTCTTACCTGATGTGTAGATGCATAAGCCATAGCCTTCTCTCTTCTCATTGCTGCTATTTGCCTGTTCAACAACTGTGCCTCAACTTCCTCCTTTGATTTCGAGCTATCATCCCATTTTTCTCCAATTTGCTGAAAAAGTATTTGCCACTTTAGAACTAAATTTAAGGGCGGTAGAACATTAGCATAACAATAATTATATCTTCAAGTTTTGAAGCGGGTAATGAAGAAAAAAGGGGAAAACACTTAGCAATTTGATATAAGATAAATCAGAAAACATGATCATATATAAAAGAAGAAACACAAACAGAAGCATTATTGTATAAGCTGCATTCTCTGAGACAAATATACATCTCAAGTGTATTTGCATAGCTCATTGATGTCCTCCCTATAACATAAATTCCAACATAACATACAAATTACTTACATTAGCTTGCGACTTGTCCATTTCCCTTTCACGTTTCTGCTGCATTTGCCGGTTAAGAGCCTGATTCTCCTCAGACATTCTGACCTTCCTTGCACGAACCTGAGACTGCAACCGTGAAAGAGTTTGCATGCATTGCAAGGTAGTAGCTGCTTGCCTTTGAACAGCTTGCCCCTGCACCAATGTTCTCAACCTCGCCAAACCTCTCAAGCCTCGCAAGGATCTTCTTGCCTAAATCACACATAACATAGAAAGATTATTACATATAAAAGTCTCTCACAGTTCAATGTTGTTTCAGCACAGACACAAAGCAAACTAAATGATTTTTTAAATAACATGAACCTTCCATGTTATTGGTTATTTCATTTGTGTATCATTGTTTGTTCCAAATAAATAGGATTGATAAAATTCCATACCACATATCCACGGTAGGCTGTTTGAATTGTGGTAGCAGCCATTTCTTGTTTAGCTTTTTCATTATGACGAGGCGTGTTTGAGAGGCGAGAAACCTCTGCAGCAGCAGCAACAGCAGCCCCTGCAGCCACAGCAGTGGCCAAAACCAAAGAAAAGGCTTGCTTGTTCTGTTCATTCTCTGGCACACTTCTTGGTATGATGTCTTTTCTAGGAGGAAGTGAGGGAACAATAGCAATTGGTGCTCCTTCTAGATCATCTGGGTGATAAGCCCCAAAACATCCTAACTTTGACTTATGATGATGATGATGATGATGATGAGGGGGATGTTTCTGTTTTTTATGAGCAAACAAAATTGTTTTGCATGAGAATATTATCCCATTTCAAGGTAATTTTCTTCTATTCATGTCAGATACATACCTGTTCCTTTTTCGAATCAGAAAAGAAAACTTTCTTCACTGAAGAAAACCACCCTTTCCTCCCCATGTGCAATTCCTTTATCTAGCAAAGTAAATAGGATTTTGAATTAATAACATAAAATGACGAAACTTCATTCAAAACAAGAAGAAAAGATATGAAAAAAGTCGTGAAGAAGTAGTAAATTCCATGTGTTTCAATTTAATGCACGTTGAATTCAGACAGAATTGTAAAAAAAAGACAGAACTTCATGCTGAAAGCAAATTTTAACTGATGTATTGTATAAAACTCTTTCAAACCCCACTAATGAAAAAGGACAAGAAACCAAAACATAACAGAATAAAAAAAAAAAAAAAAAAAAACAAACAAACAATTTTGGCAACCATCTTTGAGTAAAATAAAGAATAGATTCATAACATGGAAGGGTAGACCTCGTAGGCAAAGTATGCCTTATTAGTTCCACTTTCTTAGCT
>Ga0209489_103473_pt1 | contig 30659 bp, 11 predicted proteins | sample SiratrowhiteBW_FD_187527 | JGI IMG/M metagenome (GOLD analysis project Ga0209489, IMG submission 187527) | Root nodule microbial communities of legume samples collected from California, USA - Siratro white BW (SPAdes) (version 2) | ecosystem: Host-associated > Plants > Roots > Nodule | place...
AAATATATATATATATATATATATATATATATATATATATATATATAAACACATTATATATGTTTAAACACGTGTACGGCGGATTTGATTTTTGGAATGATATTATTTAAAATACTGAACCCTAAGGTTTGAATTTTATTTAAGAGCTTACTAAATTCAAATTTTGATATTAAATGATTATTTTATCTGACAATATTAACTGATAAGTATACTAAAAAAAGTAATAAGTTTTATATTTTCATATAAAATGGACTGGAAGGCGAACGACGCTAATAATCAATGATAATTTCAATAATAATATGTTAAAATTATTATAACAGAAAAAGTAAATAAAATTATTTTCTAATAATTAATATTTAAGTACTTTTAATAAATATCTGTTAAAAAAAATAAGTAAAATATTGGAATGTCTCTAGTGTCATAATCAATTGGTTTATACGAAAGAGAGACTGAAAATTTTTATTTATATTAATCTGAATGATAAAAATCTTGGTTATTAGAATATACATATATATATATATATATATTAATTTTTCTTCCTATAATATTTGTGCACAAATTTATCTCAACAACACCCAATGATATTTAATAGTTAATTAAAAAGTAAGTATTTATTTTCAATTTGATAAAAAAATATTAACTGTTTTCATCGTACATTTGAATTTCAAAGTGAATAAAATAAAAGGCAGTGACATTAAACAGTAAAAAATAAATTATTTTCTATCATTCGAATATTTTGAATGTGTTAAATAGTAAAAATATGATTTTTTTTGGTGGATTCAAAGGAATGATTTGAGGATTAGCGGAGACAGGAAGAGCGAAGATTGCAGACATCTGTGAGTCCACCAGCGTCGCATCGGTCGGAATCTTTAGGTATCGGACTTTCTCTTTCACCCCTTCTGTTTCTGATAAATCTACAACGCACAGCACAATTTCTTCTTCCACAAATTGCAGTCTAGTTATTAGAGCCTTTTCCTAATTCCTTTTTAATTAAATAATCAGCTTTTACGAGAGTGTCGAGTTCAATAGAATAGGAGAGTGTTGCATTAACAGGCCTATGTAGGAGCATGTATATGAGCTCCTGTTCTCATGGAAAATCTTATTGGCCAATGGTGTATGTTCAAATAGGGTAGTAAAGAATTTCCTGGAGAAGTTATAAAGTTCTTTGGTTAAAGTTGATTAGAGTATAAGCTCAAATAGTGCATCCTTTAAAACAATAGGTGTAATCTTAATGTGTGGTAGCATAGGATAGGTGGTAAAGACTTTGAAGTCCCAATGGCTGCACCTCTCCGGTTACACTGCTACCATTCTTACTCCTCGAGGGGGTTGCATTGCATCGCAAAACGAAATTTCCAAATCGGAATTGCAAGTAGTTGTAAATTTTCCTCTGAGGCATTGCATCAAACAGTTTCATTGCACGCGTGGTCTCAGAGTGCCTTTCGACTTCAACTTCAACTTGGATGACCCATCACTACCAAAGTTCCTGGAATTGCTCAAAAAGATTGCCCATTCGTCATTGCAAGCAGAGGGTCTTCACTTATCGTAGTATCCAAGCAAACAGGGATTTGATATGTTCCGCTATTTGGGCATTGAAGGAGGAATGGAAACCTGCATTGCTTGCCTTTAAATGGAATTGCCATCATAACGACAAGAAAGTTTGCAACTTGATGATATGGGTCTCAGGCAACTCATGGAAAGTTTTCCATTGCTTGGTGCATCGTTAGAGATATGCATCGTTCCTCTCTCTCCACGCGTCAGGCTATGCTTATTATGATTGATAGGTAAGCTACTTCAAGATTCAAACTACAAATTTATTATGATTCTAAATGGCCTTAGTTTTACAAATTTATCTTCATGCATTTGGCACAACTGAACTGCTGGAGTGGAATGCATAGTTGATAGCAAATAAAGGGTACAGCTTGTTCTCCTTCAGTCCATTGTGGATATGACATTGCACTTGTGGCCATCTCAAGAAACTTTTTCTGTGAACCGTTGTAGGACTTCTTACTTGCTTATGGCTGATGAGAATATGTACTGTGACGAATTCTTAGCCTAAGATTGTTGATGCCAGTTTTGCATTCATTTTTTCTGATTCGTGACATGATCAACCGTGATTGTTTTCTTGTGGGTCATAAATTTTGTCGATTCTTGATAGTGTCATGTCAACTCTGTTGATTACAGATAATTTCCATCCTTTTTACTTATGGTATTTTGTTTCGATCAGATATGCATCTGTAAACAACACAGCCAAGGCTATTCAAACTTTCAACTTTATGGATAACTTCAGATTGACTCCTGATCAGGAAGCATTCCATGCACTTTTGATTGCTCTTTGTAAATATGGAAACGTTGAAGAGGCGGAAGAGTTTATGCTAGTGAATAAGAAGCTCTTCCCACTCGAGACTGAGAGCTTTAATATTATTCTTAATGGATGGTGTAACATAACAAGGGATGTATATGAAGCAAAAAGAGTTTGGAGAGATATGTCAAAATACTGTATAACACCCAATGGTACTTCGTATAGCTACATGATTTCCTGCTTCTCAAAGGAAGGGAACCTCTTTGACTCTCTTAGACTCTATGATAAGATGAAGAAAAGGGAATGGACCCCTGGGATAGAGGTATACAATTCATTGGTATATGTTTTAACTCGTGCCAATTGCTTGAAGGAAGCTCTTAGGACTATAGATAAGTTGAAAGAACAAGGTTTGCAGCCTGATTCTTCCACCTTCAACTCGATGATACTTCTTCCTCTTTGTGAAACTGGAAAAGTAGCGGAGGCAAGGATAGTATTTAACACAATGGTAGAAGAGAATGTTAGTCCAACCACTGAAACCTACCATGCATTTTTTGAGGGAACAGATTATCAAGGATCATTGGAATTTCTGAGTAGAATGAAAGATTCTGGTCTGGGTCCAAATAAGGATTCCTTTCTCATAATTCTGGAAAAATTCTTAAAGCTGAAGCCTCCTGTAAATGCACTGAAAATTTGGACAGAAATGAAGGCATATGATGTGGTCCCTAGTTGTGTGCAGTACAGAGTAATGGTTGAAGGGCTTGTAACTTGTAAGTGGTTCATAAAGGCCAGATATTTTTATGAGGAGATGATTTCAAATGGATGTTCTGCAGATCCAAAGCTTAATAAGCTCATTCAGGAAGAAGTACTAGTTAGTGGTGATAAAGGAAAACGGAATTTTAAAAAGGATATTAGTAGTAAAAGTGTGAAATATTCTATAAAATGATTAGATGAAGCAGAAAAATAATTAAGACCGGTGAAGAAAGAGAACATTCTGTAACTTGTAACAAAGAAGCAAATGCTCCCCATATTCGCCATTCCACTTTCTTCCATTGTGCATACCATATTAGCACTTACTGCTAATGTTGTTAACTATGGCGAGATATCTTGAGAAGTTCACTTGCATGTCATAGTCCTTACAGTTCATGCAGTCTGACTGTGGCCCCTTGACCTTCTACCAAGTTTTGAACTTTGTTACTGGAGCAGATGTACTGACGACTTAGGAAAATATTGAGCGAACCAATTTTATCTGATCATTAAGAAAATGCTTGATGATTTTGGTTGCAGCTGCATGTTCCAAACCTCGTACATCTTTGTTTTGATTGCCATGGTTCATGATACAAAGTCATACAAAACTCATATTTTGGTTGTCTTCTTGGGTGTTCTCCATTGATTGTAAAAACGAGCCGACTAACATTTCATCCAACCTAATTTCTACATAAAAAAACAGCTCCTTAAGACTAGAAGTTAGAGACATATTTTTGCAACCATACGCCATTGATTTTGAAAATACTTCATTACTGATGTTTGTGATCTTCTTTAGTATATGCCAGTGGAACTTTTTCACAACCATTGGCTTACCACAAAATCCAAAATTACTTCTCATATGATTTTAACTTACTGATTTGCTTATTTGTGACAGTCATTCTTCCTAAAGTGATTTCTCAATAGCGGAAATTCATAACAAGCACTTGAGCAACTATGGGTATAATTAGGAGTTGCTTCTCTTTCATATCAGGGACAGTATGTGGGGTTTACTTAGCTCAGAATTATCAAGTTCCTAACCTCAGGAAATTAGCTGACACTGCCTTGTTCATGGCAAAAGTTATGGAGGAAAAACACCGCAAGCCCAAGAAGAGGGATGATGATGATGATGATTAGTTTGTAATTGGTGCCATATTGGAATCAGATTCTAGTTTTTATGGAAGCCTTGTTAGCAGTTATTTGCTCATTATTTTGTCCTTTCTTGGGAAACTTCCGCTGAGACAGAGTTAAAAGGTATCACATACCCAGTTTCTTAAATCCGGGAGACTGGGAATAAGATAGCTTCAGGCCAGAAATCTGTTTCATGGTCATGAGAGTTGCATTTAATATTCAATTTATGGGTCCGATAACAAATATTTTTGGTGTGCATTTGAGTTTCTGGTTTAACAAGTTAACATGATGACTCTACTATTTTGGTGGACTCTGATTTTTCATGGGCTTATGTATAGCATTGCAGAAGACTTAATTGTTATCGGTGTCTACTTGTGCCCCTTATAAAAGTACACAATTTTTACCCATTGCATCCTCTTTTCAGTCTGTATTGGTATGTTTCTCATTTAACAAACATGGAAGGTTAATTTAAATCATGATTATCTCCTCTCAAAAGACTAACTTTTTTGTAATGAGATATTGTCGTCATTATTATTATTTTCCCTTTATAACCCATCTAACGTAGAAAGAGTAATCTTAAAAGAAGCGACCTCAGAAAGAGTCCTTATGGAAATAGTTACGGGATTGACCCGCATTAAGTGTATTTGTTACCAATTAAATCTTTTCTTCTTAAAAGGTCAATCCTCCAGTTTTTGGATGGATTTCAGGCATGGCATGGATTGAATGTATTCAACTTCATTAATAATCACATTTTATGGTTATGGTGTTGAATTCTGTTGAGACATAAAATTTAAAAATATATTTTGTCTACACCACCATCAAGTACAATATTCCTCTCTAATTAAACCATCATTCAATATCATCTCTATTAAAGTATCTTAACTGGAAAGTATAAGCAGAGACCAGAAGTTCTTAATTTTTAATTTATTTCTTACTTTCCGGTTGGAAATTCCGTCCAAAATATTCGCACTTAAAAGTTTCACTTTCAGTTTGAAGCATCTTATCGTATAAAATAACTTATGGTTGCAGGTCACTTTCTACCTGTGGATAAAATAAGTATGAACATGTTGAAAAATGGTAGTACTTGGGAAATTTAAAATCATTTTTAGGTAGAGAACAGATGATAGGGAAACATTAACTAATAATGGAAACATTTTTAGGTACTATTCGGTGTTTGGTCTTCTTCAACAATAATAAATATGCTTGAACTACAGAGGAATATTATATATTCCAAATAAAAGAGTGAGATAATTAAGAGAGAAATTGAAGCAAGCAACAGATATGGTCTTGGTGGAATGGAGTTGAAAGAGGTCCCACGCGTTGTACCAGCACCCATGTTCTTATGCTCACTAACTGCTGAGCACAAAAAAAGCTAACTATGTTTGCGTGCAGTGCATTAGGAAGAGCAACATTCCACCTGTTATTCTCTTGAGACAGCTAATAATGTCTATGTGCACTTTCCTTTTCTGGGTTTGGAAGTGGAACTGTGGGGAACTTAAGTAACAAAGACATATATGACTGTGTCATGTTTATTGCAAGTGCAATTGCAGTCCATGATGTGAACACGACTCTAACATACCTTTAATTTTGTTTGTTACATCGAGTTTTGGATCAATAAGTGAACGTGAGCTTGTGAGATGTTTGTCTTCCTAATGATATTGATATCCAAAAAAAAGTAGAAAGTAGAAAAGTAGAAAGCAGAAAGCAAAGCTCCACGATTAAAGGTCAATTATAGGTCTGCTAGCATGCAAAGAGAAGGAAGAACAAGAGTTTCTTTATTCTAAGATATTCCAACTTCTGAGTTATTTCACCCCTTTTCTGCCACAACTTGGTCTGACATGGACAACGATCAACTCGACCAAAGGTTTCATGATTGTGTTGAAAATGAATTGAGCAAAAGTAAAGCTAGAGAATTTACTTTACCTTTATTTGTTTCACGGTATATTTTTTCTGCACACATCCTAATTTACTTTAACTATAAGTAACACAATTGCTTAAGATAGCAAAATCAAAGAAGCAGTCTCACCCTTTCGAATAACTTTTTACCAAACCATCTGCTTGACTAGAGAGCAGTTTTTCTTTTCCTTAACATGATAAAGCGTGCCTTATTGCATTTACGAGACATTTGGCAGAGTAACTTTTCTTTTGATACAATAATACATGTATATTTCACTCAACAGTGGAAAACTCTACAAAAGATTGTGTTAGATAATATAGTTTTAAATTCTTTTTACAGTAAACTCATGCTTCAAATAATTTATTACAGAAGATCACGTTATCTTTATGTCTACATGTCTAGCATGATTTCTATCAATAAAAAGGATTACTTAATGAAAGTTGTATACTATTTTAGTGCGACATGGGACCGGAGCTTCAATGTAAGGAATGATGGAAGACAAGATATGGTGGTTATCCAAGGATGTGTAGGAAGTGCGAAACTCTTCCGCTAAAAATTTACTGAACAAGAAAGAATTAAAAAGAGTAGTATCTCTAGATTCTAAGCAGTGCACGTGGCCTAGTGATGGCGTGTGAGACAAAATAACTGCGCATAAAATAATGTTCATGTTTTCAAACCAATTAACATCTGTAATGCATAATAATAACAATAATGTACATTCCCACCAACATTATCACACCCCGAGCAGTATTTGCATCCCTTTCTTTATCTCTCGCTCGTCTTCACGTAAGTGATCCCAAGACTTTGCATCAAAACTTTCTCTTTAGTCAAAAGCACCTTGGGTCCCTCCCTCTCTTCCTTTTTTCTAATCCTCGTTTCCCAATCGCTAATCTCATATCATTGGAATAAATGAGTGCATAGAAACGATAGCATAAATCAAGGAAAATGAGATAACAAAAGATAGTTAATAATAGTAGAAGACAGCTCCTCCTCTGATGATTATCTAATCGTAAAGCAATCCACTTTGGATACCCTTTGATAATTCAAAGAGAAGGAAAGGAAAAACCAGAATGCCCATCTCCCTATTACTCTTCACTCACTTTTTCTTCACCACTGGTTTCTGTGATCAGTACTCACTCATCCACACAACAAGCCATGCCTTCAAGACCCTTCCCTCCTACAAGTCCCACCAAAACCAAGGCCCTCTTCCTAGCACTCACCATTTCAGCTTGTGTTGTGATTTTCTGCTCAATCCTCTACTTCCTCTACCATCTGTGGCTTTCTCTAGTTCACAGGGCTAAGACCATCCCCTTTGATGCAAGTGCTCCCTTGAAGCTCCAAAGATTCTCATACAAAGATTTAAAGCAAGCCACCAATGGCTTTGACACTGCCAATGTAATTGGCAAAGGCGGCTCTGGCACTGTTTTCAGTGGCGTACTTAAAGACGGCAAGTTGATTGCCATCAAGCGCCTGGACGCATTGTCTTTGCAGTCAGAGAGAGAGTTTCAAAACGAACTTCAGATTCTTGGAGGGTTAAGGTCACCATTCTTGGTGACCCTTTTGGGTTACTGTGTGGAAAAGAACAAAAGAGTGTTGGTGTATGAGTACATGCCCAACAGAAGCTTGCAGGAGTCTCTCTTTGGAGATGAGGGTTTGAGTTTGAGTTGGGAGAGAAGGTTTTGCATAATATTGGATGTTGCTAGAGCTATGGAGTTCTTGCACCTTGGATGTGATCCTCCAGTGATCCATGGTGATATCAAGCCAAGCAATGTTCTGCTTGATGCAGAGTGGCGTGGAAAGATCTCCGATTTTGGCTTGTCAAGGATTAAGGTGGAGGGTGAGTTTGGTGTTGACTTGTTTAGCCAGGACCTAGGGAGGAGCCAGGATCTATGGAAAAGCCAAGATCTTTCAGGTAATTTGACTAATTTGACTGCAGAAACCCCTGCTATTGGTACTCCAGTTGAGAGTGTCAGTGAAGTAGATTTTGCTCTAGCTTTGCAAGCCTCTTCTTCATCTAAAAATAGTAGGACTTGCTTTAATGTTAAAGCTTTGAATTTGAGCTCTTTGAATTATAATGCCAATATTGCCAGTGAAAGTGAAATCAGGAGTGTGAATGCAAAGGGTAAGGAAATTTCAGCTTTGGATAGAGATGATTGGAATGGTAAGTTTTTTCCTTGTGATGATGAGCTTTCTAGCATTGATTATAGTAAGGAGTTAACAGTGAATGCTTCTTCTTTGGTGGATGATGAGAAGGCAAATGGGAAACAATGGGGAAAGGACTGGTGGTGGAGACAGGATGGAAGTGGAGAGTTATGTAGTAAAGACTATGTTATGGAGTGGATAGGGAGTCAGATTTGTCCGTCAAACCCTGATTGGGATCATGGTAAGAACAATGTTCAACAGAAAGTGGAGTTGGAAACTTCAAGTCCAAAGGATAAAGACCAAGATGCAATTGCACCACAACCACAGGTGTTTGGGAGAGGACACAATACTACAGATAATGGGATTGAAAAAAAACAGTCAGGGGGAAAGAAAAACCACAAAAAGAAACATAGGAAGATGCAAGAGTGGTGGAGAGAAGAGCATCTCGCTGAATTAAGCAAGAAGACAAATAAACTGAAAAATCTTCACACTAAGTGGAAGAAAGGCATGAAAGTGCCCCATTTTGACTTGGGTAGAAGGTTTTATCTTTGCAAGCGCAAGAAGTTTGGAGAGGAGGGTGAGGATGAATGTGATCAAAATGGGGAGTTTAGCTTCAGAAGAGGCTGGAAGAAGAAAAGTACTCGTTCCATTGGTAGTGACATGTGGAGTGGAGATCTTTTCAGCCGCGAGCTGAGCAGCACAACTAGCATGAGAGGGACACTCTGTTATGTGGCACCAGAATATGGAGGGTGTGGATTCTTGATGGAGAAAGCTGATATTTATAGTTTTGGAGTTTTGATTCTTGTGATTGTGTCAGGTAGGAGACCATTACATGTTCTTGCATCACCCATGAAGCTAGAGAAAGCTAACCTAATAAGCTGGTGTAGACACTTGGCTCAAGCTGGTAACATTTTAGAACTAGTGGATGAGAGATTGAAAGGAGATTTCAACAAGGAGCAAGCAAGCCTGTGTATCAATTTGGCACTCACTTGCTTACAGAAAATTCCTGAGTTGAGGCCGGATATTGGAGATATTGTTAAGATTTTGAAGGGGGAGATGGATCTTCCACCACTTCCATTTGAGCTCTCCCCTTCTCCACCTTCCAAATTATACGGCAGATCAAGGAGAAAACAGAAGAGCACTGCAGAATAGGCTTGTGATTCATAAGTCATCTGCTCACCATGTTAGATCAGGTATGCTGAGTGCTCTACGGGATGAATCAGTGGATATGTTATCATTTGGAGCCTGAATACACGCCAGTTGTTAGATTTATGTTGAATGTATATCAGCTAAGTTATTTGTTCTTTCCAATGACTCAATTTCCACTGATTGTTCTCAGTGTGGCTTTGTTAGAGCATGGTTGCAGCTGAACTGTGTATAGATGGTTACTCATTAGCTTAACTCTTCATTGTAATAGATAAGGGCAAAAGGGTATCTGTTAGTTGCATTTGCTTTTGAGAGACTAAGTTCTTTGGTAGCCTTGCCTTGACTTCTTCACAAATGCATTCTAAGTCACTCACTAGCTTTCCTAAGATAGACTGATTTGTTTATTTGTTGTGATTTTTACTCTTGTTAAAGGTATATCCTATTTGATATATATTAGAAGCAATAGTTCACCCGATTCAAGCTTCTGAATGTTGTTGGTGAACCACCGAAGCTTTAACAATTCATCTCGATGAAAAAAATAGCTGCAAAAACAAACTAAGCTGGTTTTTGGTTAACAAAATGGTTTGAAAATGGCTGATGTTAACTGTACAGCATGTCCACACAAGTCACAATCAGAGACTAAAGTGAGTCACTATTAAAACAGCATGATTAACCCCCCAATGTGCTTGTTTTATTCCTCAGTAAAAGTATGAATGTGTCATAATGTCGTTGACATTATTTTCTTTTCCGTGATTTTGCACCACATGCAATCATCTTGCTGTCTTTATTCTTAACGTTTGTTAAAGAGGACAAAGACATATATAACGCCACGCAATCCCAAAAATTCGGGTATAAGGACAAAACCAAGTAACAGAGACTGTTATTAATACTTCAAAGACATAAAAGTAGTCATATCATTCTGCTGTATATGCTACATCACTCAAAAAAGCATATACTAACCCACCAATGTTGCATCATTTGTATCTCTTTACACTTTACTAGAGAATGGACTTGTGCCAAGATGTAGACGTTTATGATAATATAAAATTAAAACATGATTAAATTATTTTAATGAAAACATAAGTTAATGATAAGTCAAATATATATTAGGTTAAATATGCTTTAATCATATCAAATTTTGAATTTCTTTTATAAATAATATTTTAAATCATGATTAAAATCGTTGAAGTTTGTTTTCAAGTTTACTCAATATTTTACTTAAAAGAATGAACTTTTTTTAGAGGAGTTATAAGGTAGGAAAAGATTAAATGTGAATTTATAGTTTTAATATTTTGTTAGTAATTTTGTATATTTTTGTGTAAAATATTATAATATCTAACACAAAATTTTGGATGAAAAGTAAGAAACTCTACATCTTTCTTTTAAGAGTAAAGAGAAAAAAGTAGTTTCCCATAAAGGATTTTAAAATTTTAGCGATTATTTTATGAAAAACAAATTGTTATGAATTATTTCCAATCTTAATTTATGAGACTAGAAAAAAAATTGAATGTTAATTTATAATTTCGAAATATAAATTGAATGTTCTTAAAAATATAAATCAATTTTTAAATTTATTTATTTTTATTGGTTAATCATTATATATCAACACAAAATATATATATAATTTTAGTTATTTTATTTTTGATCTAATTACTAATATTCATATCCACTAAAAATAATAATGATGTGTTGTAGGTGGTTATGCAAAATTGTATTAATATTTTGGTTTAGAAAAATGTCACTATGATAACATATATTTACATATATTTTTTTAACATTCAATATTTGTAAATTTATTTATAATAATTTCCCAAATTAAATTTTTAATATACGATGAAATATAATAATCATAATATTATACATATATTTTGTTTAATATGTTTAGTGATTATAGAAATATTCACCTGATTTGTAGCCTATGGCCATAGGTATTATTAAAGATTACTGTTTAATTTTTAAATTGCTGCACTTTACTTTTTCTGCAAAGAATAAATAGGGAAACGAGATTGAAGGTTTCAAAAAGTTGAACTTGCCTTCTCTCACCACACAGTAGTCTTCTTACAGTACCATAATTAAAAGCATTTCTACTGTTATCAATTTAAGATATTTATTATGCATATCTTATCTTGTTTAAAACAATTTAAGTTATTCATCTAATCGTCTCATATATTAAGTAGATCATGTGTAGATTTACTTTAATCATAAAAAAGTTTAATTTTTGTAACTTTTTTTTGCACTTTATTAATTTGTTTCATACTAAAATATTAATTCTGTATTGTTAATTAAAAAAGATTTATCCTGTCTCAAATTAAAATACTGATTCTTTATTTTAATTAAAAAAATAAAATAAATTTTTATTTACAAGCAACCATAAAGATTTTCTTTTCAAGGAGCTCACGAAGAAAAAAACTAAGATATTATATCTTAAAATAAGATCATGACGAAGACAATTATATTTAAAATGCTCTAAAAGACAATGATATAAGTTTGGACATATCTCACTTACAAAGTAGGGTTTTTCTACACTTGCATTGCATTGAGGAAAGGAAAAGTTAGAATGAAAACTTGCAACTCCTCACGATACTTGGGAAATTGGCATTAATGTTGGGAATTGTACCTATGGATTAATATTTTTTCTAACAAAGTATAAACATACAGAGACATTCTACATGCTCGTATATGGAATTTGATAGATTGCGATGAACAAAGTAGGAAGAGCTGATTTACGACTCTGCATCTTGGTCTAAGAACTTGATGCTACGGTATTCATAATGGAAGAATGTAGAATGGCATGCTAAAGAACTGAACTCCCAACAATACTAATGAAAGCAGCATGTACAAGTTGGGAGTGGTAACTTGCAAGTGATATCAACCTTACAGATTCATATTTTGAAGCATTAACCAACATAGAGATACACAGAACATTCTAAAAACACACAAAAACATAAAAAGGCTAAAAAATATAAGGCACTCAGATACGTTAACTTCACCAAAGAATAACTTAGGATGATTGAAGTAGAAAGCACCAATTCAATGGTCCAGTCTTCTGGTCTTCTGCTTCTTTAATTATAAATTGATTTTCCCTTAAAATCTAGTGTAAGAAAACATACTAGTTATCGTTTTTGGCATAAGGAGCTGTTTTTTATGTAGAAATTAGGTTGGACTGAAATGTTATTCGACTCGTTTTTACAATCAATGGAGCACACCCAGGAAGACAACCAAAATATGAGTTTTGTATGACTTTTTATCATGAACCATGACCATCAAAACAAAGATGTACGAGGATGAGGTTTGGAACATGCAGCAGCAGCCAAAATCAGTCAAGCATTTACTTTATGATCAGATAAAGTGAACTTCTCAAGATATATCGCCATAGTTAACAACATTAGCAGTAAGTGCTAATACGGTATGCACAGTGGTAGAATGTGGAATGGCGAATATGGGGAGCATCTGCTTCTCTGTTACAAGTTACAGAATGTCCTCTTTTTTCACCGGTCTTAATAATTTTTCTACTTCATCTAATCATTTTATAGAATATTTCACACTCTTACTACTAATAGCCTTTTTAACACACTGTTTTCCTTCATCACCACTAACTAGTACTTCTTTCTGAATGAGCTTATTAAGCTTTGGATCTGCAGAACATCCATTTGAAATCATCTCCTCATAAAAATATTTGGCCTTTATGAACCACCTACAAGTTACAAGCCCTTCAACCATTACCCTGTAATGCACGCAACTAGGGACCGCATCATATGCCTTCATTTCTGTCCAAATTTTCAGTGCATTTACAGGTTGCTTCAACTTTAAGAATTTTTCCAGAATTATGAGAAAGGAATCCTTATTTGGACCCAGACCAGAATCTTTCATTCTACTCAGAAATTCCAATGATCCTTGATAATCTGTACCCTCAAAAAATGCATGGTAGGTTTCAGTGGTTGGACTAACATTCTCTTCTACCATTGTGTTAAATACTATCCTTGCCTCCGCTACTTTTCCAGTTTCACAAAGAGGAAGTATCATGGAGTTGAAGGTGGAAGAATCAGGCTGCAAACCTTGTTCTTTCAACTTATCTATAGTCCTAAGAGCTTCCTTCAAGCAATTGGCACGAGTTAAAACATATACCAATGAATTGTATATCTCTATCCCAGGGGTCCATTCCCTTTTCTTCATCTGATCATAGAGTCTAAGAGAATCAAAGAGGTTCCCTTCCTTTGAGAAGCAGGAAATCATGTAGCTATACGAAGTACCATTGGGTGTTATACAGTATTTTGACATATCTCTCCAAACTCTTTTTGCTTCATATACATCCCTTGTTATGTTACACCATCCATTAAGAATAATATTAAAGCTCTCAGTCTCGAGTGGGAAGAGCTTCTTATTCACTAGCATAAACTCTTCCGCCTCCTCAACGTTTCCATATTTACAAAGAGCAGCCAAAAGTGCATGGAATGCTTCCTGATCAGGAGTCAATCTGAAGTTATCCATAAAGTTGAATGTTTGAATAGCCTTGGCGGTGTTGTTTACAGATGCATATCTGATCAAAACAACATACCGTAAGTAAAAAATCAACAGAGTTGACATGACACTATCAAGAATCGACAAAAATTTATGATCCACAAGAAAACAATCAAGGTTGATCATGTCACGAATCAGAAAAAATTAATGCAAAACTGGCATCAACAATCTAAGGCTAAGAATTCGTCACAGTACATGTTCTCATCAGCCATAAGCAAGTAATAAGTCCTACAACGATACACAGACAGAGTTTCTTGAGATGGCCACAAGTGCAATGTCATATCCACAATGGACTGAAGGAGAACAAGCTGTACCGTTTATTTGCTAACAACCATGCATTCCATTCCAGCAGTTCAGTTGTTCCAAATGTATGAAGATAAATTTGTAAAACTAAGGCCATTTATAGTAATAATTATTTGGAGTTTGAATCTTGAAGCAGCTTACCTATCAATCATAATAAGCATAGCCTGACGCGTGGAGAGAGAGGAATGATGCATATCTCTAATGATGCTCCAAGCAGTGGAAAACTTTCCATGAGTGGCTGAGACCCATATCATCAAGTTGCAAACTTCCTCGTCGTTATGATGACAATTCCATTTAAAGGCAAGAAATGCAGGTTTCCATTCCTCCCTCAATGCCCAAATAGCAGAACATATCAAATCCCTGTTTGCTTGGAAACTTGATAAGTGAAGACCCTCTACTTGCGATGACGAATGGGCAATCTTTTTGAGTAATTCCAGGAACTTTGGTAGTGATGGGTCATCCAAGTTGAAGTTGAAGTCGAAAGGCGCATGGTACTGGTTCTGAGACCGATAGTGCAATGAAACTGTTTGATGCAATGCCTCAGAGGAAAATTTACAACTTATTGCATCTCCGATTTGGAAATTTCGTTTTGCGATGCCATGCAACCCCCTCGAGAAGTAAGAGTTGTAGCAGTGTAACCGGAGAGCTGCAGCCATTGGGACTTCAAGTTTCAACCTTTACCATCTATCCTATGCTACCATCACACCTTACTCTTTCTGTGGGGGTGCTTGAATTTTTCAATGCCAAAAAAGTTCATAGTTAAATTTATGGTTAAATAATTTGTAAGTCCTAATATATTATTTTTTAATTCTGTATCTAATAAATTACAAACTTTTAATTCAATTTATGGGCAACTGTGTATTTTTCAATTGTCTTAATTATGATGATTAGGTAATTAAAATAACAAATATTTTTAATCAGGTAAAAAAAAGTATAAACTACAAATAAGGTATTATTTTTATATAAATTTTTAATCCATTAAACTAAGAATTTTATTATTATGTCAAATTGTTAAAAATATAGTTCAAAACAGATGAGCAAAGTTCTAAAATTTGAACCCACTCAAATAACTCCAGAGTACTAATATTAATGAAGATTAAAAACTAAACATTTAATGAGCAACCCAATTATGTTCCCAGATGTAACACATCCCTTTCAAGCAGTCATGCACCTTGTCCTTTATAAGACTTTTTAAATGGTATCACTATCATGGTGGGAATATATTTTCTCTTTCATTAAATAATTAAATTCAAATTTGCTAATTTTAATTATTTCAACACTATAATAAATGCTTTTGCATAATTTTATATTTTAAAATTGTCAGAAGTGTTTCTTTTAAATAATTAAATTCAAAATTATTAATTTAATTATTTAAGAAATGTTATATGTACTTTTTTAAAGCTTTATTTTTTGAAATATTATTAGAGAGCGTTTATTTTACATGATCTTTTCTTAATGCCAGAAAAGGTGAGGATGAAAACAAACAATTCTACATTTTTTTACATGATTATAATTTTTTTTCAGGTACTCTGTAAAATAATTCATTTACGAAAATGGTAGGTATGTAATATATATTCATGGGAATAAAAGTTATTGTTTAAATAAATTTTAGTTTTTTAAATGATTAAATATCAACAAAATCTATTTATAGGAATATAATTTCTAAATATAATATTCCAAAAAAAACAATAACTCCTGGTAATATAAAATGACATCTCAAAACAAACACCCAATAAAAAACCGTTGAGTTAATTTAAAGTTTCAAATATAAAATATAACAATCATAATATTAGATCATGTGTTGAGTTCCATCTTTTTAAGCAACTGTGGAGGAATTTTTTTCATAGATGCAAGTTCGATGTTAAAGTTGTTTTCATTGTTAATGATAAAAATGTATAGAATATTAATTAAAAATTCCAATTTCAAGTCAATTAAGGAATATAAAGGTGTATATGTACTCTTATGAACTCCACTTTTAGTTTTTGAAACTTTTTTAACATATTGAAACAATTTCACATAAAAGATTAAAAGGTATAAGAATGACTTAAAATCTGGTTAAGTTTTTTAAATATAACATTATTAGAGTTTTGAGTTTTAGAATTTAGAAACTTTACTATAATTGGTCTGCAAAATCTGTGCAAAATCTGAATGAATTTATTAGGGAAAGATAATGACTTTAACTTCTAAATGATGTGAAATATTTATAAGTATTTAAATAACTAAGAAGTGAAAAAAACTTTAAATTCATTCAATCTTATCAAGTATTATTAAATAATATTACAAAGATTAATCATGAATTCAAGATATTATTCTTCAAAATAAATAAAGAGAATGATGTATATAAATTATTTTTAATTTAAATTTATTTTTTTAGACTTTTAGAAATAAGAAACATAAAATTAATGTTGTTAAAGTAAAAATAAGTATAATCATTACTGAATTAGTGTTCATAAAGTTAGAAAAATAAGAATAAGAATTAATGATGACAATAATATAAAAGTTATTTTAATTTTTATGGACACTTAATCATAGAGATAACAAATAAATATTTTCTTTTCTTTTTTTTAATTGTCTAAATTCATTTAGATTATAATAAATAATTTTTATATTGATTAATTATAAATATGAATATAAGTAATATTTAATTTTTTAAATTAAATATATATACACGTCGTCTTCAATTTCATACATCTTTCAATACATATTTTTATCTTTGTATATATCCTCATTTTAAATTATTAATATATTTTAATTATTAAATAATTTAAAAAATAATATTATTTTTTATTTTTATAACTTGTTTTTAAAATATATATTTGATATATTTTTTTATAATTATGTGATCTTTATATAACTGATATTTAATAATCTAATTTGATATTTATCTAGTTATAAATTCTTTATGACATTTGAATAGATAAAAGAATATGCATGTGATATTGACATTAAATCATTTTGATATATCATGTTTCTTTTGATGTGACATTTATAAACTAAGGGACGATATACTGATCAATCAATAAAAAGAATAAATACTCTCATTACCTTATGAAAATAAGATGAACTTAGATATTTATATATGGTTGAATTTTTATTTAGTAAATTCCATTATAAATTTATATTGACAACACAACAGATTCAACATAAAACTAACAAATTTGTTAAATTTATTAGATGAATGTCAATAACTAACTTTTATATCCGCAGGTTAAAAATCAAATTCTATTAATATAATCAATCTTATTTGCCAATGTATTATAGTTTGAAAATTTTGTAACAGAATAGTAAAATTAAACTCCTTTATTCCTCTCTTATTTACAGTTTGTCTTCAATAACCGGTTCTCCTAGATATTTTGGGTACCTGAGGCCCTTGAAATTCACCTCTAACATTTTTTCACCTTCTGACAGATTCAGTTAATTACTTCCAGATTAATTAATCAGTAATTTATTAATTATTATCAACAAGATTAATCGTGTTCTCTGTTTCTGTGGCGTTTTGTCATCTTGTTCTGCGCAGTGTGTGATGAACTTCACATACACACCCTACCCCTCACCCCACAAACACTACCGACTTCGCTCTTAACTATTTTCTTTTCTTTATAATTCGGCGCAAATCAATCACAATTTCTCTCTATTTCTATGTATTTTCCCCAATTCTAATTCGAGGGTTTTGATCTTCTTACTTTTGCCCCTTCCTCTGTTTCGAGTTTCTTCGGTAAAAGGCCATTCACTGTCGGTTCTCTAGCATGATTTAAGATAGATTGCCTTGTTGTTGCGAATCTCGGCAATTATCCGATTTCTGTTGAATTAAAGTCGGAAAGTCGGAAAGTCCGAGGTATGAATCTTAGTATAAAGTCTATGAATGGCTTGTAGGGTTAAGAATTTGTCTTGTTCTTTAAAAACGCATGATTTTTTGTTTATTTATTTTGGGTATGTCTTTTATTATCCGATGAAATATATTAGCATAGATGCTTTGTGACATGCATGTGTTATTCCAACAGTATCAGGTATCTGGGCTCGTTATTTTACCGAAACCTGGATATTTCCTTTTGATAGTGTTAGTTAATAATCGTAGTCTAGTGCATAGTATTTGTATTAGTAACTTAATTGATTACTTCATCATGAGATGCATATCGTAGATGGTTAATAAAGACCGTTGTGCGGTTATGATGTGGCCAAAGCCAACTTGTGAGGGTTCAATTAGGGGATGACCATCGTCCTCCCACTATCTTGTAGTTGTCTGAGACTTGTATTGTTGTTCAGACCATGGTGTCATTGAATATATTGTGGGTGATTCCTAATTGATGACCTGTTCATATGTTGGGGCCACAAATATGTTGAGAGATTGACTTGTGTCTAGATAGATCAATACTGTCTATCGTATGAGTGATAATTAGTTTGTGTAATATTGTTGATAATTAGTTTGTGTAATATTGTTGGAATCAACGGGTGGTTAAAGCTCTTATCTCATATGTTCTTTCAGTTATTAGTGAAACTTCACAATGGCAGATCTCAAGGAGAGGCTGCTACCACCAAAACCTGCTTCGGCTCTTAATGTAAGAGAGACTGCCAATCGACCGTCTGCCTCTGGAAGGCAAGCTTTCCAAGGGGTGGATGTTCTGGGGCTAAAGAAGCGAGGCCAAGGTCTCCGATCATGGATTCGTGTTGACACATCTGGAAATTCTCAAGCCATTGAAGTAGACAAGTTTACCATGATGCGACGATGTGATCTACCTGCACGTGATCTTCGCCTACTTGATCCTTTGTTTGTCTACCCATCAACAATCCTTGGTAGGGAAAAAGCTATTGTTGTAAATCTGGAGCAGATACGGTGTATCATTACAGCAGATGAAGTTCTTCTCTTGAATTCCCTTGATAGTTATGTATTGCACTATGTAATGGAGCTACAACGACGGTTGACAACAACTGGGGTAGGGGAGGTTTGGCAATCAGATGGTTCTGACATGAACCGACGGAGAGGAAGTAGGAATTTTGATAATGTATTTAGCAACACTTCCCCTGATTATTTACCTTTTGAGTTCAGGGCTCTCGAAGTTGCGCTGGAGGCAGCGTGCACATTTCTTGATTCTCAGGTTTGTAGAAGAAGTATATGTTTATGTCAGAGACTAACAAATGCTGATTTTTATTTTATTTTTAAATTTAACTTGTTCTTCATCTCTTTTTTCACATGATAGCATTGAGTTTCTATCAATATTAATCTATGCCATATTGGGGAAGTATGACCATGTTAAGGTTAAGTGAACTTGTTGGTAATTATTGTTTTGATGTGTACCTACTGATTAAGGCCAAACTGCCTTTTTGTGGTAACAGTTTGTGAAGTCTTTAGAATGTTCTGTGGGAAATATTTTTCAGAGAAGGCCAGTATATACCACCTATACAACCTAAATTGGATGAATATCACAGTTGTTTCCTGTTGGCACTAAAAGATTTGGTTATTGCAATTTCCTCCCACCCTGCATTAATCCATTAAACCTTCAATGTAAAACACTTGTTTCTTCATTCTATTGTTGAGAAAGCTGTAGGAGGATCACTTGGTTGTGCATAATTGAGTGATTTCAATTGATGTATCATGTAGCTTATGTGGTTTGTTGGTGTTAAAGTTGTCTGGGTGTTCCAAACTTACGAGTGAGAACCAAGGAGAGAGAAAGAAAGGAATTAAATATGAAACTGTGCATCTCTTCAGGAGTTTCTACATGTTAATGTTAGGTTCATTGTGGTGAAAAGTCGGAAACAGTAGTTGGCAGTAGATACAATGGAGATTTGCATATTATTGTATGCCAAGGAGGTCAACTATAGATCCCATATAATTGTTGAGAGTTATGATGGAAAGTTATTTAAGGCAACTGTGACCTCCACTTTCTTCACATGGTCTTCATTGATATTGAAAAAATTATTTGATATGGAGGCATTAGAAGTCCTATAATAGCATTAATGTTCAAAACAAAAATTCTTTCATATTGTATTCAAACAGAAGAATTCTTGATCCATGTGCTTGTGTAGAATATTTTCTTTGATATTCTTATTCATTTGGTTTGGATAAATTCATTTGTGACATTTGCAATTCTGTTCTGGCCATTTACAAAAGGCAGCAGAATTAGAAATCGAAGCTTATCCCTTGTTGGATGAACTGACATCAAAGATCAGTACACTAAATTTGGAACGTGTTCGTAGATTGAAAAGCAGACTTGTTGCCCTGACCAGGAGGGTTCAGAAGGTGATGTTGTGTTATATTTTCTTCTTTCCTTTTTATTGGAAGTAACAGTTACAATATTTTCTGTGGCTTACTAGTATTTGCTTTGCAATGCATATATTCAGGTTAGAGATGAAATAGAGCAGCTTATGGACGATGATGGTGACATGGCTGAAATGTATCTTACTGAGAAGAAAAGACGGATGGAGTTGTCATTTTATGATCAGTCTATGGTTGGATATAAATCAGTTGATGGAGCATCGATTTCTGCCCCTGTTTCTCCTGTTTCATCACCTCCTGATTCTCGGAAGCTTGAAAAGAGCTTCAGTATTGCTAGGAGTCGACATGAGAGCATGAGAAGTTCTGACAGTACTACGGAAAGTATAGAGGAACTTGAGATGTTGCTGGAAGCATACTTTGTTGTCATTGACAGCACTCTAAACAAGTTGACATCGGTAAACACAGTGTTATATACACTAATCCTTTTCTTTCTTGTTTCATAACAGTTTATCAACCCTGTTTCTTGCGTTTTTGTTTCAGTTGAAAGAATACATTGATGACACTGAAGATTTCATAAACATCCAACTGGTTTGTCTTCTTTCCCTGGGGTTTATGTCAATTTTATTTAACCTATTTTGGTCGTGTTGCTCTAAGATTGTAGGTTTATGGGCAATGGCTTCTTATTCCCTCAGTGAAAGTTGTGTATCTTACATTTCATGGGAAGAGAAATTAGGTTTTTCAATAACCACCAATCTCCACCTAACTCTTTCACATTTTTTCCAATTTTAGTTTTTCACCTTTTAGTTAAATAAATTTATTCTATTTTCTTAAATTACTAAGTGCCAATGAAACATGTTATGGGAATCATATTTTAGGCATGATATTCTTGGGGAATGTGATCACTAAATATGTACCTTGAAACAAACTCTCTCTTGGTATTTCTGACTATCATGTTGTATGGCTCTAAAAGAACAAAAACTATGACATTTTGTTTTGATGAATTTCTCCATGAACACTCACAGGAAAAGAAAATAAAAAGGAAAAGTAAACTAAATTTCTCCATAAATAAAAATTAGCTTTTGCATGAGCTAATTTATAGCATTTTTCTAACATTGACTTTTTAAAAATATTTGTCTTTACTTATGCATATGTTAATTTAATTTCTGAAAATGTCTATTTCATCTTTTTCTCATTTATTTTAATGTACTATAAGTGTTTAGAAAAGTTTAACTAAACAGACCTTATTTTAATGGTTTAATTGCTTATTTAATCTTTATAGTTGTAAATACTTTATCTTTTGATCCTAATACTTAAAAAGTTATTCGCTTACTTCCTACACAATTTTAATTCCATTTAGTCTCTACATATCATTTTTAATCTGTTTTTTAGTCCGTAACGTCTAAGTCATAGGAGGGTTGTAAAAATTAAATAATATATAATGGTTAATTTTGAAGTGTAAAGATCACAAGGTAAAGTTTGTTGAACAATAGGGATAAAACGAGAAGTTTAACCTATTTTAATTTAGAATAACTCTAATTTTTTTCTGACAGGATAATGTGCGGAATCAGCTTATCCAGTTTGAGCTTTTACTGACAACTGCAACATTTGTGGTTGCCATCTTTGGTGTGGTAGCGGGAATATTTGGGATGAATTTTGAAATTGCATTGTTTAATGTCCCTTCTGCTTTCCAGTGGGTCCTAATAATAACAGGAATTTGTGGAGTATTTATATTTTCTGCATTCGTCTGGTTCTTCAAGTACAGAAGACTCATGCCCCTATAGAAAGCTATACCACCATGAAGATGAAGATTAAATAATTGCGTCCTCTCTACAAATGTTTCATGTTTGGTACGCAATCATAAAATTCAAAAAAGAACAATTCTTTCAATTCAATTTTGTATCAGTTTTTAGGTTATTTACGACGACAATCGGATTCGGCAATGTCTATATTTATTGCAAAATTGATAGTTAGATTAGAATACCTGAATGGACAAAACATCTTCATTTTACCTGCTATGGTAAGTGTTGAAGGTAGTAGAGGTTTTGGTTATCAGTAATGGATTCATGTTTCCATTAATTTGATGATATTAAATATATTTTAAAGTTTAATGTGATATATTAAGTAATGGGTTTAAATTTAAATTAACATAAAATTTCGAATGAAACGGGATAAATCATGGGATACTCAATTTTATTGGATAATAGCTCTCCTTTTTATTCTTGAGTGGATATGCCTTTGTTGCACTATATATCGTACTGTTTAGCATCCTTAATCCTTATTATGTCCTGTAACACAATAGATTATCGGTAACGGTTCATTTCATAGCAGTGGTTGTAACAAGATTTATAATATTTTTTTCCTGTACTTCATAAAATTTGTGAACACTCCTCGTTTTTCTGAAATAGGTTTTTCAGAATATAATTTTTATATTCTAAAAAGTTCATTACAAATGAACGAAAAATATTCAAAAATTTTATGGATGTTAAAAAGAAAAGCCTTCAACTTATTAGGAATGGACCCTAGTTACATTGTACTTTGGATGAATGTCACTTGAACAAAATAAACATTGTTTGGATGAAATAAATTTGAACGTGTAATTGTTAAAAAGGAGATGAATTTATTATAAGATGTCACTGGTGAAGGTATAATACTAATTTACGTTAAGGAGTGTAACTCGAAACCGACCATGCTCTTTGTATGTATATACGCTTTGGAACAAATTTAGTTACCGTTTTATATCATTTAAGAAGTGCCTATTTTCGTGCCTATTTTTGTATCTTACCTTAGCTAAGAAATAAATTAGATTGAGATAGAAATCACGTAAATTTAAGATTTCAAGTTATTCATCCTTATTTTGAATCATAAATAAGTATGATGATTAATTTAACTCTCAAATAAAAATGAAAAAAAATTAATAAGTTATTTACTTTTCACAAGCTTTTAAGATTAATTATAAATGTTCTCGAACGAGTTTTATTCCAAATAAAAGTGTGTACAAAATGGATGTTTTATGACTCTTCTTATATAAGAAGACATGAAACAAAAATTAATCACTCTTCTTTTTATACATTAACCAATAATTAATCATTTTTATAGTATTCCTTTTAGCTAACCATACATTTAAATAAATAGTTTATTATTTGGAAATTATTGTTTTTTTAAGTTTCCTAACTTTGTAGAGCTCTTTATTTACCTAATTTCCTTTATTTACCTATCCATGATCGCATCAATTAAAGAGACATGTATCCTTTTTCATTCATCACCTTTCCACTTACGAAAGAAAGGGTGCATTATTCCTTCCATTTGAAACAAGTGTGGTGCCAACTTCAAATTGACTTATCACTTACTTCTGCAATGTTATATTTGGAAGTGGATTTAGTTAGAGGTTTGAAAAATTGGTAACTTATTCTTTAGCAAGTATCTTATCGATTCAAAATAGAAGTTAGTTGTCTCAAATAAAATATGTTATTTTAAGTATAGTAATCTTCTTGTATTTGGAGTATCTGGTATACTAGAAATAAGAGAAAAGTTTAATATATTATTTATCAAATAACCAGTACCCCATTTCATGAACTCCACATTATTATTCCAATTCCAAGTAGCATATATGTTATTTATAGTTATTAGTGGGAAATGCCTCTTTATGTTTCAAGAAAAATATAATATATCAATAATAATAATAATAAAAGGTAACAAGTGTTTTACATAAAAAAATATAGGTGATTTGTAATATATTGTGATGTTGAAGTGTATATACACTTCTTATATTTGATAGTTTTTTTTTAATTTTAAAATATAATTGACATAAAATAGAAATACAGAATATATACATAAAGAGAGAGAATCTTTCATGTTATGCATATATTATTTATAGTTAAAATATTAAAATCATATTTTAAAAAAAATATTATTTTCAAAATATAAATATCATTTTAATAGCAAAATATTTTATATGATTTATAAATTATATATATAATTTAAATATGCTTTAGTTTTCTATAAATAGTATCCTATCCTATATTTATTTAGTATTGCAAAACAAGAAATGTTTTTGGGAATATGTGATATTTCGGGGCAACTTTTGGTGATGATAATAACATAAGGTTCGAATACTTAAACCCTAATACTTAAACGATAAATTGTTGTGGTTGGGTGGGGGGTGGTTCCAGCCACCTAGAGAGTGATGCCAAACTAGTTTGAAAAAAATTATACAGGTTGACCAAATTGAACATTTTAAGTATTCCAAACTTAAATATCTTTAATGCATGTAAATAGAGATAAGTCATAGTTATTTATGTATATGCGACCAAACCCCCCATTGAATTTAACCAAAAGTCGGTGCATGCCTACTCTTATTTATCAATCGTCACTACAACTTTATAAGTTACCCAAAAGGTTATTTTAAAAGTTTAAACATCAAACGTGTGGGATTATTCAAAAAAATTGTATTATATTTTCTACAATAAGGATACGAAACAACATGTCGTTTTTAGTTGAGTTGGCAAACTGCCTCATTCACTCATCGCATTGATAAATAATGGCAGAGTTAAGATAATAATATTTTTTTAAACTAAAATTATGTTTTTTTTCCATTTATTGTAATTGTTTTTGTTTTTGAAAACTAAGATTTATGTTTTATGTGAGTACCAACAAAATTCAATTTTAAAATTATTTATTGTTATTGAGAGATAAAGCAAAATTATACTCAATAGTTGCAGATATTTTTTCAAAATAAATTCAAGATTTATTGTTCAAATGTCTGCTCATTGTCTGATCTCAAAACATCTATTAAATATGACACACAATCTCGTACATATTGTTCTATAAGATAAAAAGTAACTAAAAGAAAAACACATAAAAATTAAGTGTATGTACTAGTCCTCAGAAAATGTAAACAAGGAAAAAAAATCCAAGGAGGATATGTTTAACATAACTTACAAACAACGAGAAGACCAAAAAATAGTACTATGAGTATTTTAAACCAAAACTAATTATTTTAAATGTAAGTGTGTAAGTTAATTTTCATCTTTATTAATTATTATGTAATTGAAATTACTTTTAAATTAAAATATTATTATGTATTATTAACTTTTTAATCTTTAATTAAAAATGTAACAACTTTTTTCAAAAGAAAATAATCAAATTTTAATATTATTATATATAATTATCAAATACAAATAAAAAATGAATTATTTGAAATTCTTTAAAAAAATTTCTGTTAGAGTAAAATTAAATGTAAATTATTTAACGCTCTGATATAATGAAATTAATATTTATATTCTTAAACTTAAAAAAAGTAATTTATATTAATTGCTCCAAAATTCAACAAATAATAGTATTAAGTAGCAGAGGCGCCAACACCATCTAACATTATTCTAGCATTAGAATGCAATTATTTAGTTATTTTGTAGCAAAATTACATGAATTATTATTTTTAAAGCAATGATATTCTTTATTCTTATATCAGTTTTTCCTAGTTTATGTAATGTTCGTGCAACTACTTTGCGACCTCAACTATCTTAAAGCGGGACCCACCCATTGGTAGTTTAATTATGAGTTCCACGGCCTGTTTCTCAGCCACTCAAGCCTAATTTTCTTGCAAACCCCATAATTATAAAAGCACTCAACAGTTGAAAGGAACAACACCTAACAACTCAATAAATTGTAAGAAGTGTAGGCTATGTTTAAGTCCCTAATCCATTATTAACCTCACTAATCAAATCCACTTATAACAGTTTGCTGTTTTTAGAAGCAAAGTAAAATTATTCACACAAGATTAAATTCATTAATTTATTTTTGTTGGTTATGTGAAATTATATAATAAATTATTATTATTCTAGTTACGTAAAAATTTGTGGAAAGTGCATGGATTTGGTGAGGTGGCAAAGAGTAAAAGTTGACATAGTTGGGTGGATTTGGTAAGTGGGCCCAATCCAACATTGCTTAATCTTTGGATTGCATTAAGAAGCTTAAAAGTGGCACCGATTCCTCTTCTTCCTTCAAACTTTCCAACCACTCTCAGAGATGATCATCAACGTCAAGCAATCCACCATGGTGGCCCCGGCGGAGGAGACGCCGCGGAGGCCGCTATGGAATTCCAACGTCGATTTGGTCGTGCCGAACTTCCACACGCCCAGCGTCTATTTCTATAGGCCAAACGGCGCCTCCAATTTCTTCGACACCGCCGTTATGAAGGCGGCACTCAGCAAGGCCCTCGTCCCTTTCTACCCCATGGCCGCCCGCCTCCGCCGCGACGACGACGGCCGCGTCGAGCTTTTCTGCAACGGTCAGGGAGTGCTCTTCGTCGAGGCTGAAACCACCGCCTCCATTGACGACTTCGGCGACTTCTCGCCCTCCCTTGAGCTCCGGCAGCTCATCCCCGCCGTGGATTATTCCGCCGGCATCGAAACGTATCCACTCTTAGTGCTACAGGTCTGTTTTCTTTTGGCCGTTACTTCATTCACGCTTTACACGCGCCTTTCCGATTCGAGCTTGACGTTGAAACTCTGGTTTAGTTTGTTCATGAGTTTTGCCTTTTCTGGAGCCACACGTTGCATGGTCTTAACACTACACATGGTGCATTTCGAATATTTGTTTAACTTTTTCATTTTTATTTAACCAATATTCTAATTACTTTATCTCTTTATTTATTTTTTATCTATTAGCATTGAAAATACAATTTCATTTCTATTTATTTGTCTGCATAAAATTTAAAATATAAAACAATATTTAGTATTCTTTAATCATAACTTTATATTTACATATTTTATACATTTTAAAATAATTTCAATATAAATAAATATATTAATTAATTTGTATACTGTCTCTTAAATATATAAATATAAAAATAGGTGGGATAATATATGCCGTAGAATATTGCCTAAACTTTAGAGACGAATGCAGAAATTTGCTATTATAAATATTCAATTGCATTAAACCTAATCGCCAAAATATATATTTATAATTCCTAATATGGTTTGTATTTTTAAATATTTGTAAACATGGAAGTATTTGGCTGATATTTAAAGTTGAAAAGAAAACTTTGAAAAATATGTTACTCCGCTAATGAAAAGTACGAAACATGAGAAGCATGAATTTGGTTGGGCCCAGCTAAATTTTTCTTTTTCTATGAAAAGTATTATTAATATACGATTAATTGAGAGCGTTCCAACCACTCACCTATAAGGAGTTTTTTCATTATTATTATTATTATTATTATTATTATTATTATTATTATTATTATTCATTTTAATTTGTTCGCGACGAAATGAACAATCACCCTTTTTGACTATTATATTTTAGGCACATACGACAGTGGTTTATGATTATAATTTCTAATAAACTACTTGGATTCTTCATGTTAATGTTAGCACATTTTAGAGGTTTCCCTCACTAATCACGAGCCACTACATCTCTTATGAAATAAATTAAAATTGTTTAAAAAATATTTAAAACCATTGAATATAAAATATCATCCATAAGCTAATGCGATGTGTTTTAACAGACAAGAATCACTTGCTATTTTCATATAGACAGACTAACAGATAAAATTAATTGTAATAAAAATGTTACATTTACTCCGCCTTCTTTCACTATTTTAATACACTTTTATAATTATTTTAATTTTTAAACTTAAATAAATTGTAATTTCATAAATTAAATCTGTGATTACTAAAATTATATTCTATCTAAGACACAATAATAGAATTTGTATAAAATATTATATAAATATATCGTTTTATTTAGATTACATTACGTTGACATCCCATGATGTTTTGAGATTACATACATAATTTTTATGTTTCTACTTTTTTAACATTTACAAGTTTGTAGTATTTTTGAAGCATCTGAGAAGATGAGTTTAATATATAAATAATATTAAGAAAATATTTTTGAAATAATTAACCTACAAAATTTGAACAGGTAACATATTTCAAATGTGGAGGGGTGTCGTTAGGTGTCGGTATGCAACACCATGTAGCAGATGGAGCATCGGGTCTTCACTTCATCAATTCATGGTCAGATGTTGCTCGTGGCTTCGATATTTCCCTCCCTCCATTCATCGACAGGACACTGCTCCGTGCCCGGGATCCACCTCGTCCACTTTTTGATCACATTGAATACAAGCCTCCACCAGCCATGAAGACCACCCTGCAACCCCAAAAACCAGGCTCTGACGCTGCCGTTGCCGTCTCTACTTTCAAATTGACCCGTGACCAACTGAACACCCTCAAGGCTAAGTCCAGAGAAGATGGCAACTCAATCAGCTATAGCTCTTACGAGATGCTGGCTGGTCATGTATGGAGAAGTGTGAGCAAGGCAAGAGCACTACCTCATGACCAAGAAACCAAATTGTATATTGCAACTGATGGAAGGTCAAGGCTTCAACCTCCTCTCCCCCCTGGTTACTTTGGCAATGTCATCTTCACCACCACTCCTGTAGCAGTGGCTGGCGATCTCATGTCAAAACCAACATGGTATGCTGCAAGCAGAATCCACGATGCATTAATGAGAATGGACAACGAATATCTGAGATCAGCTCTTGACTATCTAGAGCTGCAGCCTGATCTAAAAGCGCTTGTTCGTGGAGCACATACTTTTAGGTGTCCAAACCTTGGCATCACTAGCTGGGTAAGGCTTCCAATCCACGATGCTGACTTTGGTTGGGGAAGACCCATTTTCATGGGACCTGGTGGGATTGCCTACGAGGGGCTATCTTTCATTATTCCTAGCTCAACAAATGATGGCAGCATGTCTGTGGCAATCGCTCTGCCTCCTGAGCAAATGAAAGTGTTTCAGGATTTGTTTTATGACTTTTGAACTCTCGGTTCAATATGCTCACAGCGATTCTACGGTGATGTTTTACTTCTTAGTTCATTTTAAGTATTTTTTTTTTTCATAAACCGTATGAATATCTCCAGTTACAATAATAGGCTGCGTTGGCAAGGCGTCATAATCCGTAAATACAAATGAACATCTAAACAAGTAGACCTACGTTTTTTTTTTTTTTTTTTTTTACAGCGCGACAAGTACACCTACGTATTATCCATTTGATGTCACATGTATGTATGTGTAAAAGATTTGTGTGTCAGCGCAAGCCGTCTCCCTTCCACCATCCCATATTTTGACTGACTGCTTTTAATAATGCTATGTGTATTTTTCTCGATATTGTCTTTGTAAGTAATGAAGATTGACATATGGAGTTTGAAACCAATGTATAGGTTCCACTTTCATGTATGATTTGGCTGTGTAAGTTGTAATTGTGTGGGTGGAAACAGTTGATTGTTTAAGCATCCATTAAGATAAGATTACAAGTTCATACGGATGTCCTGATAAAGGGATTAACATATTATATCGAAAATTAATCTCAGTGTGAATAATTAAGGTTGTTTAATATAAAATACAGCATGATCGTAGTGATTATTGTGTTTTCTGATACCGGGCTAGGGACTAGAGACTCAAACATTTAGCACATCTTAGTGCAAGTAGAAATTAAGAAAATAGTCGTATGTATGAAATGAGGCCTACAGATAAAGTTGATATGCAGGGTAATAAAGATGCAGCAGAGCTATGGGTTGGGCGGTGATTAACATCTGCTCCCCCTTTAGCTCCTTCTCCTCTCTGTATTTTTGAGCCATGAGATTCATCTATGTCCATCCTTAGTGCTTCCGGTACGATTCCATGTTTCTCTGCAGTTGCAAATTCTAGTACTAATAAATATGGTGGAGAAAGAGGCACAGTTTACTTAAGGAAATAAATACTATGATGATGCTCTTGTGAAAAATTAATCAACTCTCTTACCCACTTGATCCTGTGTTAGCACAATGTTGCTCTTGGAGGGGTTTGCGTTTGCAACTGTCTGTTCTGAACTTAAATTTCTATCAAAATCTGAACTTGAAATGGCTTTAATACATGAAACAAGGAGGAGAAATGTAAGAAATCTTATCCCCATTGGTGAGCTTGTGGAGGGGACGAGAGAATTAATGCTCTCTCTACTCTTTTATACTTCCTTTCATCAATGGAGAAAGATCTAGGAAATATATTTTAACCAGTTTTAAAGAAACAACTTTTTCTGCATAACATCGTACTGTAGTATGCGACATAATTGATTAATAATGTTATTTTTTAAATGTGCTATTATATTTCAGTTATGGTTTTATATGCATAAATGAATATTAATGGTTAGAAAAGGATCAGTCTTTAATATGCACTTACTGCAAGATAATGGGTTTTCAATATAAAACTTAATGTGTGTAAAAAAAAAAAAAAAC
>Ga0209489_103476_pt1 | contig 30655 bp, 13 predicted proteins | sample SiratrowhiteBW_FD_187527 | JGI IMG/M metagenome (GOLD analysis project Ga0209489, IMG submission 187527) | Root nodule microbial communities of legume samples collected from California, USA - Siratro white BW (SPAdes) (version 2) | ecosystem: Host-associated > Plants > Roots > Nodule | place...
ATATATATATATATATATATATATATATATATATATATATATATATATGTATATGTGTGTGTTATCAATTAAATTTCCCATTAAAAACTAAAGTTCTTAACGATATGCAAATGGATTAAAAATTAAGTGAATGGTAATAAATAATTAACTAATATTTTCTTAATTTTAAAAGAAACATTTAAATAAAAATAGACAATTTTTTATATTTCACAGTTTAAAAACAAAACAAAAAAAGAAGTATACATTTACTGTCAATAATGGCTAGAGTATTGAATGTTTGATTACTAATATTTGGTGATAGCCATCAAAATCAAAAATCAAATTCATTGGTCATAACATTAAAAGGTTGAAATGATTGATAGTTACTAAATTTAAAGTCTATTTCGTTCATTTCAGAATTTTGAGGGTTTTCTATAATGTTTGGTGATGTTAGAATTTCACTATAAATACTGTGTAAAATTTTCAGTTCTCTGGTTAAATATATAAGATAAAAATAATATATATATATATATATATATATATATATATATATATATATATATATATATTGTTTTTCTAAGCGTATAAATCAAACAATTGAAAGTAGTACAGAAAATTGTAAAATAATAATTAAGGATAATTTACTTTAATTTTGTATAAATTAAATATTTATTAGTTTGCATATAAAAACCTTAGTAAAAGTTTTGAAATAGAGAAGTAAGTATTATTATAATTTTGCATTAAAAACAAAACAATCATAATTTTAGAGATTGAATAAAAGTCACATCAAATGGGAACAACAGTTCATACTTCTTTTTTTTTTATTTGCCCCTCTCTTCTATCTATAGTTTCTTTCTACTATTTGAAAGGATTATATTACCTCCTCCTTGTTATTCGTGATGCTTTTGACTTTTTGTCATAGATTCCTCTTTCTTCTTTCCTTTTTGGTATCATTTCGTTGGTAGATGAGAAAAATATAATAGATAAAAAAACCTAAACATATATAAATATATATATATATATATATATACAAAAGTAATAAATAAAAAATAATTTAAGATCAATAAAATAATTTAAAAAGAAAGACCAATAAAAAATATGTTATAATAAAAGAATGCAGTAAACTTATTCTTCATTTATTCTTATTTCATTTTCTAAAAAAAAAAAAACTATTTAAATATTTCCTCAACAAATTTCACTTGAACCACTTCCACCAAACAAAGTATTAGAGAGTTCCTATTATCTTGTATCATTAAGATACTTTTTCTCCAATACAATCAGGAAATAAGAAAATAGGCCTGCATCTTTAAATGTTCAAGCCTCCAATGTTTAATCACTCCCTAACTAACTTCTATTCTTAAAAATGTAGACATGATTGTATAATCTACAATTATATTTTCTGTCATACAGATCAATGACAGAATATTATCCTATTAGCAAGAACAAGTGTCCCCGTGTGTATATATATATATATATATATTTATGCTTTCAAGAGGTGAGGAATATATGATATAGAGAATGAAGTAATATACCAAAAAGCAATATTTTTTCTTTTGGGTTACAGGTAGAGAAAGTTTAATTCCATCGTTCAGAACAGTACCAGCTGACCAGCTGTTACCTAATAATAATCCAAAAGAAATGAGGTTAACATAATGGCTGACACCTATTTTTTCAGATGTTACAATTCAGTACAGCTCGGTATGTCGGTGCAGTTGCAGCTTTGGTCCTACAATTCACAGCACTTTAAAAACTTCAAAGATGCATTTTATTGCTGCAATCACACAGCTAACACCTACCCAGAGTACACCTTTCAAAGTTCATCCTGAAAGAGTCAAAGGAGAAGGAAATGCACATTTACTGAGGGTACTGAAAATGAAAACTGACTCTTAACAAAAAAATTGAAATAAAATGAAATTTGACACCATGGAAATATCTCGTGATGCAACGAATCCAAAAGTAGCTCAAGAATTTCAGAAAGATGTATTTTTTTGTATTACAAATTCATAATATTATTTATCCTTGTGACTTCCACACAATGTAAGAAAAATTATCAGACATTTATGAATCATTGAATTTATAATTATTTACAGCAACTCATGACTAAGTGCAGGAAATTAGTTTTAAATTGAAGTGGAACATCAATGTTAACGGAGACACTTTCAGGAATTTATTTTATTTATAATTTTGTATATTTAAGTACAACAATAGTTTTCTTAAATTGTTGTTTGAATATCTTCAGTTTGTTTTGAATAAATTAGGACTTAAAACATAAAAGAAAAATTCAATCCAAAACATTAATCCATTCATTATGTTAATCCACTTATTAGGTGAGAAAATTTCAAGACTTATTATCAGGAGAGTAGTTGTCGGATTTAATGTGAAACTCTTTCCAGAATCATTGCACACTCTGCCAATTTTTGAGGTGCTGATCAGATACAGACTCCACCAAATCACACCGAGTGATCACACACAGCCAGAAGATATATTGATCTTATTAGATTTGAATAAGCAAACAAGTTGATATCTATCTAAATGGCAACGTGTTATGGGCAGTGATCATTACATGAACAACGCAAGCAATAAAGTACCAAGAGGCATATTCACATTAGCATTAAATAACAGAGAATTTTAGACTTACATGGTAATCATACATATCGTGGGGATCCGACTGCAAAACAAAGTTTTGACATCAGACTTTGTGGTTCATAAGCGATAAGTGATTATAAAGCCGTTTTAATAAGAGACCAAACAATTTTACATGTATTGGCCAGGAAATTTAAGAGAAGAGAGCACAAAAAACTGTTAGCTTGCGATCTTTTAGTTTACCCATCAAATGTCCCAAACTCATGTACCAATGTTTTCCATTCTTTTTCCAAGCATGAAGCTTTCATAGATCCTCTTACTTAAACGTCTTCTAACTATTTATTCACCATTCTTTTTTCAAGAGGGAATGCCCGATTTTGTTCCCAACTGATCTAAGTGTAACTACAGGTTTTGAATGAAAGGGTTTCCAAAGCACAATGTTGAAATGGATCGCAATTCAATAATTCTATATTGCATATTCTCTCCCTCTTAAACAAAGATAAGGAAAGAAAGATAACAAGGTGCTTTATATAGGCATGTTTGGTTAAATTTTTTCCATAGACACTTCCACAAGAGAGAAAAAATTAATTAAGTTTTCTCATAAATTAAAATTAGTTTAAATACAAATTATTCTATAAAAGTGTTCTCGTATAAGTTTTCTAAAATTGGATTTTTAATTATAAATAAGTTTTAAAAGAAAAGTCTACTACATTTTTTTTCCTCATGGAAATACTTACAAATAAATTTGTCCAAAATGGTCATTTGTTCCCACAAACACTTCTTGAAGTTCTCTCATAACTTTTCCAGAATTTAATTTTTAAGTTGTGAACAAGTTAGTTTTAACTCATGGAAAATTTTATTTAATTTTTTTTCCTAAAAAAATTTCGGAGGAAATTTATCCAAAAAGGTCATTTGCTCCCCACTACTATTAATTCCTACAGCACAAAATAGAAGATAAAGCAAAACCTTTACTGCAAAGTTAAAAAAATAAACTCTAAGAACAATTTTTGACAGGAAACCAGGACAAAACACAGTACCCTTCGGCGCCGCCTCCGATTTCCATATTTAAGATCCCTCTCCTTCCTCCTTTTTTCACCCTCTTCTCTTGCTCTCTGTGCCTCCTACACAATCATAACATCAAATGGTATTGATATTGTACAAAGCAACATGAAAAATATGATTGTCACAGTTTAAAAATACTGCTGAAGCATTTAGGCTTTGAATGGTCACCTCTTCTTCCCGAGCCTTTCTTTCTTTTTCTGCTTCTTCAAAAGCTTCTTTTTCAGCCTGAGATTTTACACAAAATGAGAATGCAGATACTATGATTCCTATCTGCTACAAACTAAATAACAGATACGAAGTCTAGAAGTAGAAGCTCACCTCTCTATTATTAGCCATAAATTCATCCACAGCTTGCTTTGCATACTGCGGGTCATCACAAACTAAGATGTTGTCGTAAACTGAACCTGCCTTCACCTAAAATTTCAAAAGTTCATATTGTCACACTTCAAATATTCAATAAAAGATATTTTCAGGTTTAGGTAAACTTCTGAAAATTATTGCTTAGGGTGTTTGGGTAAACAATTTAATCAAGCACTTATTCAATAATTTCTTATTGAATGGAAGCTTATTCAAAAGTTTACGAAGCTTACTATAATAATCTTAAAAACGCCAAATGAAGGCCTAAACTAAAATAAGAATTTATAAATGTTCCTTCAATCAATAAAGAGGAAGAACAAAAGGTATGTATATATAGACGCACACCTGCCACACTTCAATGCCCACATACTTTATTGGCTTGAGAACATAAAGATCAGGATCATCCTCAAATTCTGCAGGAAACAGCAAATGTAAAGCAAATTTCGTAATTAGAGATGACATTAGTAACATAAAGAGCAAAACCAGAAAGTAAAGATCAATTAACTAAACCAAGTGCTATACGTAAGTTTATATACAAGATTTCACAACAAATTTGCTAAACATTCATGCAGAGGCTTATAAGCTTAAATGAATGCAAGGCTGAAGATATAACTGAAATAATTGATGGGTCAGTTGCCACCTAGTGAAAACTATCAGAATACCATTTTATAATTTTCTTGTCTAATCAAAATTATACCTAGCCAACAAGAAATGAGCAAAAACCAACAGTCTAGATCCATATAAAATTATAATGTCAGTACACTTCATATTTGCAACACTTACAAGTTAACATAAATGACAAAGCCTAAAAGTATAAGCTAGTTATTTTGTTTGTCTGTACCAGCACATTAACACATTGGCTCTAACTTCTTGATTCTAAAAACAGAAATCGCTAGAATATAAATAAACCTACCTGGGTTATCAATCCATGGAATCTTCCACTTTCCTTTGTAGTTGGGATTCTTGATTTTCTGCAGTTCAACAATTTTCAACAATTAGAAAGCCTAAAAGAGTAATGACTTCAACTTTTAATGTGTGTCATTAAGAACCTTGCGTTTCCATGGTCCTCTGTATGCTGGATTAGGAATCTTTGACGGCTTCCATAGTCCATCATCATCATCATCCCAGTCAGCAGGCTACTCAAACAAAGAATTAAACAAAAGAAAAGAAGGAAAAGAACGTTCATAAGTCCATGCTAAATTAAGTCTTCTGTCAATAATTAAAAAATATGAAGTAAACAAATCAACCTTCTTGGCTTTTGGATCAGGAATTTCAGCTGGAATGGAATCATATCCCTGCAATATAAAAAAAAAAGAATTAAGCATAATGAAGCACATTGAAATGTAACTAAAAATCCATACGACATTATGCATTGCCAAAAACCTTTCAAGCAGAGGTTGGCTATAAAAAATTAATTTAATTATCAAATTGATGTTAAATCATTATTAGAATCTGCCACTTCAAATAAATAGTCTAATACTTGTAAGCAAGGGACTGAGAAAGACAAGAAGTATCCGAAAAGGTTTGATACCATTTATGATGCTCGATGAGACTTAAAAGAGTAATTAATACAAAAAAAACAATTGGTTTTTTGGTTGTTGACAACGGAAACCTCTCCAATACAAAATAAACATAATTTTGCCAAGCCCAGCCAGTTGTAGCAGACTGTTCTAAACTGCAAAGTGGTTGCGGTTGCACAGATGAAACATAGTTGCAAAGTAATTGACCAATCGCAACTTAAAACACTGATAGCAGATATTATCTATTGTTCATATGGACATTAAACTAAGTGATTCCTAAAGGTGATCGAGAAGGTTTTTCATGTAAATGCAAATGCTAAATGTAAAGGTGAAGGTGTTTGGCAAACTTGATGAAGAATTTCAAGTTACCAGAAGGGGATTATGGTGAAGAGGGGGGCAAATAGTACCTCTGGTTTGACCTCATTAGGATCTTCAATATACTCTCTATCATCCCAGTCTGCTGGCTGCAATAGTGAAAATAAAAAGTTTCAGAAGAAAGTAAATTGATTGATAAAGACGTAAAATATACCAAAAGAACCAAAATGCTTCCTATCTCGGTTAAAGAACCCCATAGAATGATTGTTTAAGTTGTTTTTTTAATTTATGACCACTGAAACCCCAGAAAGTACTAACAATAACAATGGTGCTCATATACTTAGAAAGGTAATTACAAATATTCTCCATTAAAACAAGTTCAGTCCCATAGTTGTACCTTTTTTGCTTTTACATCCTTGATTTTCCTTGGAGGAAGGATGTCCCAATCTGAATACATGCTTCCCGAATCTCTTTCCCGGTTATCAACAAGGACACTATAAGAGGCATCAGGCCTTAGAATAAATGTATAGAAATGAGTCAATTTATCCGTTTCACATTGCAGTTCCTTTCTAATAGGGTAATTCTGCCCCTGGTATGATAGTATAAGATGGAGCTTCTTGGTTTGTGTACCACATATATCTGGTCCAAACATCAAACTGCATCAAGCAAGACCAATCAGTTCACTCTACTCCTCAGCATAGTGACAGACTAAATAGACTAAACTAAATGCCTCTCTTTCTTATTATTGTTCTTCTACAAAAACTCCTTACAACAAATTTATTCAAACCTAATCTATATAAGTTACTTTTAGAAAATACATTCAAATATACTCCTTTCTAGCAAACTTTGTTAACTAAAATTTACTAAACTTCACAAAACAATTTGGGTCCCATCCTCTATCTAACAAGTGAAGTCTCACCAATAACTTCACGTGTCCCAATAAATATTAGCCAAACATTGAAAGCGAGCCGTTAACATTTCTTGATACAGTATAAGGTTTAGTCCATGTATATAGAAGTTCATCTTCTATTTATAACCAAGTTACCAAGCATACATCTTCTAAAACATAACATGAGAAATTGACCGACATACCTATAAGGGGTATCGCCACCAAACTTCTTCTGATTGACATAACCAGAGAGAAGTTTGATGTAACCGCCACCACACTCAATGTCTTGCTCAAACCTAATGGAATACTGCACCACAAGGGTTCTGTTCTTGTTGTTAAACTCTGGTATCTTCGCAGATATGGCAAAATGCTTGGCATCGTTGTATGTCTGAAGACCTGCAAAAAAAAAAAAAAAAAAAAACTTTTATCATCACCATCATAATAATAACAATAATAATAAAATTCAATTAAATTTTTTATTTTTGACTTGTGTACAAGTTAATTATGGAGATATAAATTTCAATTTTTTTCTTCATATTTTCCATGTTAGAAGTCAAGATCATCCTAATAGGTCATTAGTATGTGAAATTATTATTGTAATCAATGTGGGACATGTAAGACAAGTGAATTGAAGAATGAATACCTTTGTCATCAGGATCTCCAGGCCATTTCCCTGCTGTGTACTTGAAGGTACCTGCTTTTCCCTCACTCCTTTTCCAGTCCGACAACACCCAACGGCTCTTCCATCCATCTGAAGCAATCAATCAACACAAAATCAAAAATTTCCGAAAACTGTGGAATCTAAGGATAAAGATTCTTATGATTACCTTCGAATCTCTCTTCAAAGAAAATTTCAGCGAGTGCAGAGTGAAGAATCAGAAGGAAAAAGAAGAGCTTGACGAAGTGGGTAGTGTTCCCATTGGCCATCTCATTCCTCACAGCAATGGCACCAAAAGTTGCTTCAGATTTCAGCTTAGAGTGTTGAGCTGAAAAGAGTTCACAAACCAATTTAAAATTACAGACAGTGGAGGAGTGGTACTTTCTAGAACACTTTCCATCAAATTTATGTATTTTTTTATTGCAAAATAAAACTATTTATGTATATCTTCTTGGTTCGAATATTAATCATTTTCACTGAAGTTTATAAGAATGAATAAAAAATGAATTTTTGAAAAACTCAAAAAGAGTAATGCTCAGCAAACATTATCATAAGTTAGGCTTCTTTATAGAGAAATTATAAGTTATTTCAATATATTACTTAAATTTAAGATTGTTTATTAAATGAAAACAACTTGTGTTAATTGGCTGTTACAGTTATCTTTTATGTTGCTATTAATATCTGCTAAAAGCATTGCTTTTGTACTTTTTAATTTATTAGAAACTTTTATTTCTGCACATGTTTAAAAGTGGAAATGGTTAAAAGAAGAACAGTTATGTGCTTTTGGTAATTTAAAGGCATCTCCATATTTAGTTATGTTACTTCAATGTTAATCTTTTACATCTTGAAATCAATTATAATTGATTATTACTATTGTGTTGATTAAAATTGATAAAAAAAATATTTTAAAAAAATCAAATAGGACAAGGTAAACTTAGAATTTATTATAAAATTATCTTTTTTTTATTTTCTTTTCATTTAAACTAAACACATGCAGCTCAATGAACCAACCCTATTTCACAATCTAGCCAATGAATAACCTATCAAAATTACATGATTTTATGCTGTCTATTTCTATTTCATTTCAGTAAGAATAATTTTGAATCTGTTTACAATACTAATTTTTTTTCACTCTCCTATTATTAAATACGTTTATTTTTTTAAAGTGTAAAGAACTATCATATTTTGTCTTTAATTTTCAGACCTATATTTATAAGCAGATTATGTTTTGTGGTTTTTGTAATGAACACGCGACAAAAATAAAATCTATGAGCTTTAAGATAACATTGTTTCAGATAAATTTAAATTATTTTAATAAATGTTGTTTTTGGAACTTTTAGAATATAAAATTACTAAGAAAATTCCTGTAATCAATTTCATTTAATAGATTATTCTAAACCCCAAATAGAACTTCTTTTATGTAGAAAGAAACAAAATGGTACTAAGAAAACGTACTTTTTGATAGAAAAAAATATTTAACGACCCTTAATCAATTAATATGGCTTATTAAATATTTATTAACTTTTATTTAATTTTTAAAATATTACTGATAAGTAAAATGTTTTTTAGATTGAATTGTACTGTACTCGCCTTAGGGTTGGATCCATGACACTTAAATTGCAAACAATTCTACTTTCATAAACATAGCAGTATTTACCAAATGTAATTATGCTTAGAATATTGGCAGTTATACGTTTTCCTCATACTTTTCATTTTAGTACACAAATTATATCGGTCTCTTGTTGTTAGGGGTTTACACAGATTGGGTTTTGAGTAAACCCATGATTCAATCCTATCAAAAGATTTTTTCATATTAAGTTGATTTTAATTTTTGTATTTCATATTAAGTTGAGATTGAATTGAAATATGTTAATTGAGTTACAGTATCTATTTTATTTGTGTTCAAATTTATAATTAATTTTTTTGTTATATTTTTTAGAAGATTTAATTAAATTGTATATCCTTAATAAATGTAAATATATTTTTGGATTTAAAAATATAATTTGAATTATATAATCTAAAATACATTAATACATTTTGAATTGTATATTTTAAAATGTATTTTCAAATTCAGAAATATTATATAATTTAAATCTGTCCACTGTTTCAATTTCTGTACTTTCATATGAGCAATAACTTAATAAAAGAAAAACAAAATCCTCACAAATCACAATGGCTACTTCCCCACATAAACAATTAACACTCCATATTCTACACCTCAAACACATGCAGGATCTATGTACAAAAAAATGAGTGAAAGAAGAGAAATTTTGTTGAATAATTCATCCTTAAGCTAAGCTATCTACCTACTCATCACTTCTGTGCTTTGATCTCTGATGTTGGTATTCCAGGGGATGATTGTGATCCACCGGTGAGTGCTGCTGCAGCAGATTCAACATGTGTAAGAAGATATTCATATATCTTCTTCCTCAACCTGTCAATTGTCTCTGCTGGTATCTGACATGATTCTCCTTCATTCTTGCTTGATCCTATCTCATCAAGCCAATCATTCACACTTTTCAGTTGAGTGAGCATACCTGCTATCTGCCCATTATTTGACAAGCTTGCAGTGTCCCCATCAGAGTCCAAGAATCTCTCAACAAACACCAGAAACCAATCTCTTGACCTCAGTTGCAGCATGTCAGTTAAATCAACCACCTCATCAAAGCAGTTTCCTTTAACCCAATCCCTTGGTGATTGGACTAGTTGTTTGTGCCCATTTGATAAGGCATCGCCTGCTTTACGAGGGGTTCCTGGCAAGGCGTGTTTGGAGCTAGCTGTTTGACTCTGACGGGCTTTTCCATGAGATTTTGATGAGGTATCTTCGCTTGAATTTTCTATGACCAGCATTGGTTTGCTTCCCATCATGTTCTTTTGGTTTTGAGAATTGGTTGAAGCTGGAAGCCTAGGTTCTCGGTTATAAACAGAAAAGGATGATATATTGGTGGATATAGCAGCCTGGACCCAAGAATTCGCAAGCTTTTGTCTGTCTGATTTGAGTTTTAGTGCTTCTTCTGTTATGATTTTTTCGTTATTTGGAGAAGAATCTTCTGGAATGGATTTGGGTAGCGAGTCAGCAATCATTCGTGCACTGTTTAGGCTAGCATGAAGAGTTAAGAACTGCTCTATTGTGTGCTGCGGGTTTTGTTCCTTTGCAGAATTACTTAGCTCTGTATATACGCTGCCAGAAACATTGCAAAAGAAATGTCAGAAAAATCTGCTATGCTGCATTGCAGGAGGGTGACATAGAAGAATGGCTGTGGAAGAACATGGATGGTAGACATCTATGGTTAAATATGTTCATCAAATGAGCATGAAAGAAAATTGTAGTCATCCTTTTAACTTGGCAAAATATAGATCAGCTTTAATTAACAGTTGAGCATTGACTGCATTTAGACGCATTGTTCTTCACTTTTATTCAAATATATCATCCAACAAATATAGATAAAGTACACACCATGATTGCAAATGCCAAGGGTCATACTTGTCAGAACACACAATAGACCTTAGAAATAAACATATTTAGAAACACGCAAGAAATTATTAGCATAAAAAGATAAGAACTATATTTATATGACTCAATATAATGTAACTCCATGTAACAAATTACAAAGCAAATGCATATGTAGCATCGCTATTACTAATGTTTAGGATTCAATTTGCCATCCCACATTCTTCAGATTCATTTTGGTAAATCACATTTCTGTATAGGCATTCAACAATGTACATAAGTATCAACATGACCTCGTGGATATCAGTATAAATTAGTTTTTGCACATTCTTCAGAGGTGCTATGCTTTAATGAGCAGCAGCAATTTATCAAAACTAGCATAAACCATATACCAGTAATATATCTTGGTTTAAAGTCTAAATTTCAATTTCCTTACATGATAAGTCCAAAATCTTAACTGTATTGAGAAGCACTAAAGTTCGGAAGCACTGATATGTCATTGAGCAGTCCATACGAATTGGTCATTAAATGTGAATATATTCATACCTTAGACATTGCAGCAAACTCTCAGCAGCAGCAGCCTCTTGAATAGCCTCAGTTGCTGCCATCTGTGCGGCATCTCTGTGCTTCATCACTTCCTGTGAAGGCATGGCATTATAAATTGAAGATGAAACCTTACAGTCACAAAACTTCTTGTCCAAACAGCAGGACCAACAAGAAAAATAATCTAATAAATAATGCATCCAGTGGGCAAGGACATGGTGGTATAAGGCATGGGCAGAAAACATTTTACTATGGAAGACTTATAAAACAAAAGAATAAACCAATCGTATGATCTGACAGTTGACATAATACTTTTTGCATACAACTGCTGAAAAAAGACGTGTTTTAAAAGGATATACCCTGCCAAGCTTTGCAATAGATGATGGCAGTGAAGCCCATTGAACACTTGCATCTGTCACTTTTCTACTACTTGGAGAAACTTTCACCAAGTTTCCAGGGAATCCAGTGTTTGAAAATTCTGACGATTTCTTTCCGACAGAAACCCTTTGTTTGCCTGTCTTTTCTTGTTCTTCCATAGTTCCATTGGCAACAACTTTCTTTATAGATGTTTGAGTCTTGTGCTCTTCCTTGGAGGACTTTGTCTTGCTCTCTTCTTTAGAGGAAAACTTTTCACTTGAAGTACTTCTCCTAGGAGTCTGGAACACCACAAAGTGAAAGTAAGAACATAACTGTTCGATTGCCTCAAAAGATTAAGGAAACTGAAACTGAAATGCAGATATCTTATAGTGACATGACATCACACCAGTAGTATACAAAGTAGCTATTATAACAATTTTTTTCAAGGGAAATTAGATATAGACAAAACTTGTGGTTTGAAGCTAGGAGCTGTTCAAGAAGAGAAATTACGAATCACTTACGGAGCCACGAACATCAGGCTTAGGATCAGACTTGGCAGCCCTTGATTTGGATGTCTCTTTATTCTTGACTTCCATATTCCCTTCCCAGCTCTTACGCAGCACCTTAGCTCCAAGCTCAATTCCCTGAACCAAATTTCTGATGGGGTTTCCCATGGAAATTCTCTTCCCTGTTGGACTAGCTCCACGGACACCCTTTCCTACCTCCAACACTCCAACCTTGGCAGTTAGCTTGTCTACTCCCTTGACATTTGCCTGATGCTTCACCCCGTTGGCAAATTTCTCAAAGGAAGTAGGCAAAGAATAACAACTAGTGGGAGAAGAAGGAATGGCCCTTGAATTAAAGGACTTCAATCTTGCCAATTGTTCCTTCTTCACATCAACAGTGTTGGCTGCCACTGCTTTTGTTGTCTGAGATTTACTCTTGGCAAAAACCGCTGGTTTCTTGTCTAACTGCTCTTCACTATGCAATCTTACTTTCTCCTTCTTCTCCTTCTCGTGGTGATTCCCCAACACTTTCCTAGGAGACTTGGATCTCTCTATGTCCAAGGGACCAGAACAAGCACTTTTCTTGTGAGCCTTACCGTTGCCAAGGAACCCAAGTGAGTGAGTTGTTGCAACAATGTCCTCAGGGGTTCCAACACAGGCGTGCCTCCCAGGAATAGGCCTAACCCCGTGAAGAATAGGAACTGGCGAAGCAGCCTCCAAACGATCCACAAAAACAAACTGCCCCAGTTGAATCTTGTCACTGAGGATGAGATCATCATGTTCATCAGGGAGAGAGACATAGGTGGCATGCAAGGAATCAGAAACCTTGAGATAAAAGCCTTGATTTGGGAACAACTCACCCCCAGCAAGTGCCGGAACAATGCTCACTACTTGCAACAGAGAGGACCTGTGCTCACCAGCCACTTTCACATCCGTGTTCATGTGCTGCATAAGTTTGAGAAGCACCCCAGGAACAAGAGTTGCCATCTTTTGTTGTTCTGGCAGCTCCAATATGCATCACTCTCTTAACACCCAAAAGGGGCTTTAAACACGGGAGAAAAACAAGGAACCGTTTTGCAATGAAAATGAAGAATTATAGACGTTTTCCAAGCAAACTTGCAACTGATGGAATGCCAAATCTGAACAGAAACAATAAATGCAGCGAGGCCTTCGAGGGATTCTACAATTGCAGAGAGGAAATCTTGCAATAAAGTCGTAATCATAGACTATCCTAGTAAAGAGTGAATTGAATAACACATTGAGAAATATAAAAGGGAAGAGAGAAAAAACTTTGGTAGCAATTTTTAAACAGAAAACAACAAATAAGACACCAATAAGCTACCAAAAAGAATTCCCCAACCAGAGGATGAAGAGATTTTATAATGAAGTTTGTATGATTTGGTGGTACAGCTTGGACATGAGAAGGAGAAGCCACCCACCTTCCTAGAAACACAAGCTAGACGGTGACAATCATAGAGAGCCAGTGACAATTATGTGAAGTCCAGAAATGGGAGAATTATTTCCCCTTTGGAATTAGTGTCTTGTACATTTCACAATAATAACAGTTTTGGTTGTCCTCACCCCTCTACACCAATAAGTAAAATTCAGAAGCCATAAAAACACAATTCTTTTGTGGAAGCTACCTTTATTGGCACTGTGTCATGTTGGAGAATGATGTGAGATTTAGATAAAAGCATTAAAAGGTTTTAAGGAAAATAGGTAAGGGGGTATAATTGGCACCATGCTTATTGCATGATTGATATGAAAAGAGCTGTCAGTGTCTGACAAATACATCTAAACACACATGCACATCAATTGATACAAGAATAAGAAACCTGAGCTTGACCCACTAGAGTTTTGGCTCAGTTACTGAACCACACAGAGAAGAAATCAAAAAGGGCATTAACAAATTCTGAGAGGGACACAGGGAGAACCTCTGCAGAGCCACAATTACTACACTTTTTTATGGGTTCTTATTGTTTTTCTCTTGAATTATGAGCAAAGGTGAGAGCTTTACGAAAAAAGATTCCAAATTTAAAAAGGGTCAATATAAGACGATGCATGTGCGGGGTAACGCGGGTGTTGAGAACAAGGTAATGGTGTGTCGGCTACCTAAACAAACAAGATTCACGTTCTTCATTATTTATCCAATCCCAAAAAAAATGAATTTTTTGTAAAGAAAAACATCATCAAGAAGTGTTTTAGAAAATGTTGGTGAGTGTTTTAAAGCATTGATCAAAGAACTACAAATGAAAAAAAAACATTTTTTAATGCCATTTTGATGTAATTTATTACTATTTTTAGCTGTTAGAACTAAACAATAAACAAAATCAATCCAACACTTTGTCTTTTGTATTTTTTTTTTAAATCTTATACAATGAACAGTGCTTATATAAGCAATGTCAGCTTATATTTTTTAACTATAAATATGTTTAAACAATGCTTAGCATTAATTAATTTTCCCAAACCCTGGTATAAGTTTGTATTATAGCAAATAAATTATGTGACAGTTTCTTAATACTCTTATGATTTGTCAGAGGATAAATAGAGAGAGACAGGAAAAGAATAAAGTAAGAAAATGTAGATTATTTTAAAAAGTTGAAATATGAAGGAATATTTTTAAAAACTAAACAACAGAAGAATGAACAAAATTTACTCTTCATGATCAATTATGATGATCATATAACTATTATGAAAATGTAACTTTCCCCCTTTTTATATACAAAAATCATTCAGTATATTTTATACTTATTAATATTAGTTGATACTGATAATATTTTGTGTTTATTATTTAAATAATGTTCAATTTTTCATAATGTCCTTTTAATATGAAATGAACTATTTTAGAATAAGAGTATCCATATTTTATACGTTCACGTCTTCAAAAGTAAATTTAGTAATTAGTAATACTATTTTAGAAATTCAGCAAAATTAATGGAATTCATTGTTATTTTCATGTTTAAGTTACAATTGTGTTGTATTAACAAAGAGAAAACATTTACTATATATATTTTAACGGAAGATTACTTTTTCTGGTATTCCTTTACATTTTTTCCTCTTTCTCCCTCTTAATTATATAATTTATTATACGTGTTGTTTTATAAATAATATTCTGTACGTAATTATATAGTTGATAACTTTATTTTTCTTCAACTAAAACTTTCGGACGTAATTATATATATAAAAAATTGGATTAATATTTATAAAGGCTGCCGAAAATATGCATTAGGCTTTCTTCTTAGGGCAGAAAGGTATAAAACATTATTTTTTAAATTAAAATTATTTTATGCATTAATTTGTATAGTTATTGTTTCTAAATTGTCATTTTTAATTCATTTTTAAATTGTTTTTATTTTTTTCTGATATATCTGTGTTTTTTTTTATTTCTTTTGTCTATTTTTTTGGTAATTGTTCGTATTTTCAATAAAATTGCGTTTAGTTCTGTTTCAGTAAAATGAATGAACATAATATTTCTTTTAACAGAGGTATTTATTGTTTAAAAGAAACTATGAAACAAAACATGTGGTAACATTATGAGTCGACCAAACAACCTAATATATATATATATATATATTATATAAAAGTAATTAATGGAGAGAAGCCAATTAATAATATTATGGTTTAAAAATATTATTTTTATAACAAACACTGCTACGTGTATCTCATGGTTTACCTAATTGTTACACACTCCAAGTAGATATATTGCGAAAATAATTTTATATAAAAGTTTTGTATTTGATTTTCAATCTATAAAAAACTTGTGGGATCAATAGTAGTCAGCGAGTAGTATCATGGATCCAGAAAAATTCTTATGAGAAAAAATAACACTAAAAAACAAGATCATATAAACTGATTTACTTTGTATTAATTTTGAAGTGAAGTTCAAAAATGAGAAAATTCATAATAACTTAATTAAAAAACTTATAAGACCGAAGGAACATGCATCTTATCCTGATATTTTTCTAGCTAAAATCATTTTTTTCTCAAAAACTATTATATTATAAGATATCTTAAAAGAATATAAACGAGCAAGTGCTTCCTCCACTAAGACACTAAAAAAATCATATAGAAACTTTATTTATTAAACCATAATCTGATTTTCTTCATTTTTTTTTATATAACATGCTGTATCTATTACTGCATATAAGTTATATATGCTTTTAATGTACACATTTTCTACGTATTATTTTCCTTTATATAATAATCATCATTATTTTTCCTATTTTTTAAAATTATTCATATACCTATAATTTATTATGCAATTATTTTTTTTTAAATAGACTTTTCTGTGTTCACTAATTCTGATAGAATCGAAAAAAAAACTAACCATTGATTTGATAGAAAATTATGTTAGTGTTAGTGTTAGTGATTGATTGTTAATGATTCCTAATCCATGAAAATGGTACATATTTGAGTGGAATTCAGAAAATAAACAAAATGTGAAATAGTTAATCATGTTAAAGTAGTTGCAATTATTTTTAGGTGAAGAGGTAGTTGCGGTTATTAGTTGCTCTAATTAAAAGTTAATTAAAGAAAAGTATAAAGTTTAAGCTTCCACGGCACTCTCATTAGCAGAAATGATTATCTAAAAGCAATTAAAGGTTTAAAATAATCACAATAATCGAAGTAACTGCCACATAATCTCAACTTTTCTCACCGATATAGATCTTCGCGTCATCAACAATCTTTCCTTATAACATAAAAAATTATGTGCTCTTAAAGTTTCAATTAGCTTTTTCTACTAATCATTACTTAAGTAGTTAACAAACTACTTGTAAAAAATAGTTAACAATTTATCGTTTTATAAATTAGTGTATTAGTTAGTAGATATCATACAGTTTAATATTTGACCTTTGTGATACATGAAAACTTGTTACATAGTATCATAACTTATTTAAACATCAAATTTTAAAAATATAAAATAATTAAAATTTTAATTATTTGAGTTGATTAGGTGTTGAAAAGGAAAGATGATGGGGTGAAGTTCTTTTATAGTGTGGGAGGGTCCACAGTACACACCGACGCATAGGTAGGTCTACACTGCATACACTTTAATCACTAATTTTGAACACTCACGATGGGATCAAATTAAAGCCATCATCATCATAATCTTTGAGTGATGCACGTGAAACCACCAAATTTCACAAAAGTGGATGTATTAAGATTAAAGTTTGCAAACTTAGATTTTTAATGAATTTAATTTAGTGTTATCTGCTGTTTTAATTGGAATTTAAAGATGAAAATGAAACAAAACTAGATTTACATTCGGACTCAAGTAAACATTAAGAGCTTTTTTCAATTTTACTTTTTAAGATTTTCAAGTTCCAACTCAAAATCCAACATGTTGTTGTTCTATAGTTTAGTCCTTTTTATTTTTATTTTTTAAGGGATAATATTTTGTTTTATTTAATATATTTTAAATAAAAATAAATAACATTTTTTATTTATCATATTTTAATTTTAGTTAAATAATACGAGAACTTTTAAAATAATTTAATTAAATATTAGCATATTTAATGATAATTTTGTATGCCCACGAAGACTGCTCAAAATCTCAAATAGAGCTAAATGCAAAGAACTAATATTTTAATCGTCATTCATAATGTATGTGTATTTGTCATTTCTTCTTTATTAACGGATTAGAAGAAAACCAGTTTTTTTCTTATGGGAATGTTTGTTTCAAGAAATCTATTTATTTTTATTTCACAAATATATGGAATTGAGAATATTCGTTTAGCATGTTTTATTTAAGTTTCAAAAGGGTATATATATATATTTCTTTTATACATATTATTTTGTTTAGCCTATTGTCTCGTCTAATATGTTAGATTATTCATAGTATAACTGTCTTACATAATTAATACTTAACAGGATATAGGAGAACTGTGATTGACATAAATAGGAATGTTTAATGTAATTTTATTAGGAAAATGAAAGTGTATGTTGGAAAAAAGATGGTTTATTTATAAGTGAATGATAGTATGAATTTTAAAAGAGTCTAAATACTATTAAAGAATGTAGGATACAATTTTTGTGATGGAAATACTCGAGAAAAGTATGCGGTAAAGAGAATAAAAATAATTTGTTTTACAATAACATTGTTTGAAAAAGAAAGAGAGGAAATTTAAATTAGATTTTAGAAAGATAATTGTATCACATGTTTATTGATAGAAAAGTATTTTAGGATTTATGTTAATTCTATAGCTAAGGAAAGTATAACAGGGGGAGATGTGAGAAAGTGAGAGAATGGTTTGTAAAAATGAAATTTAGAGTAGTATAGACAGTAACTTGAGTGAAAGAGTAATCAAGTGAATAATTTTATGAAAGATTTAAAAAATGATAATTTTGACTCTACATAGGATGATGAATAGATATGGAAAGATGACAACTCAAATACATATTTACTGAAGTCAACATATGAGAAAAACCATAAATGCATGTTTGAGAGAAGAAGAAAATGTGTTTATAGAATTCTAGAAAACAAAAGCACTTTCAAAGGTTGTACACTTTGCTTGGAACATGCTGATTAATAAAGCCCCCACTAGAGACAACCTTGTTAAGAAGGGAGTAAGTGTTTTAAGTTCACAGTATATTATGTATAGAAGTGAGTAGAGTGGAATCTGCCAACATTTATTCTTTATTTTTAACTTTGCATGGACATTGTGGAAGCTATGTGATCAATGAGTTCATTTTAATAAGCATAATTCAAAAATAAACTAAAGGAACATTTCCAATAGTTTGGATTGCCAGGTTGTAACAAGAAGGAAAACAGGTGTTGGAGGTGTAAGTAGATAAGAACAGTGTAGATCACATAATGATAAATGTGAAAGATCCTGAAAAAGTATTCGGATCACATAATGATAAATGTGAAAGATCCTGAAGAAGTATTCAATTTAGCACAAGATAAGATATGATGTTGAATAACAAGTTATCAAAAAAGAATTTCACTTACTCAAATTATTGCCTATATCCAAACACATATATTTAATCATTAGGAGCATGAAAATATAACTGTTTTTATAATTTGTGAGAGACTATTAGAGAAATTGCCCCAAAATTGTATAAATATTGGTTTGCATAGCACCACTTATAGCATGATGGAGAAGCATATACAATTTGATGCATAAATGCCTTTTCAAATTGTTCGAAAATTAAAAATTGATAAATATAGTGAATGAAAATGTTGACAATGATAAATATGATAAGAAATTGACTCAATAATAGTTACAGTTACAAGCTACATTTCCTCGAAGAAAAATTGTATAAAAAGATTCATATCACCACCGTTCAACTTTTTTACTATCAAGATTATAATATGAAGATAAGAAACAAAGAATATTTACACATATAACATTCAAAGAGTTTATAAATTTTTACTCAAAGTACTTCTGTATAATTTTGTTTCTTTCCTATTCACTTAGACTGTATCTTATAGAGTTTGTTTTTAGATTTTCAAAACTTATTAGGTATAAATACTTTAGCTTTTGTTTTTTTTTATATAGATTGAAATACCTCTATTTGTATTTTTATTAATTATATTTTTTTATTACTGATAAAGAAAATTCTTAATAGAAAATAATGTTTTGTGAAAATTTTTATACTTTTAACTGGTTAGAAATAATTTTAAATATTATTTATTATATATGATAATTTCTGATTGAACGATAATATGTTTTTTACAATATTAATATATTTAAACTAAATGCATTGTTGAAGGCTGACATCTAGTTTAAATTTGAGCATTTGATATTATTTTGTTGTAATCAATATAAATTTTAGCATTTAAGAACGAGACAAAATTTCACCCGATTTGAGAGCATATAATAATGATGGGAAAAATAAATAATATATGTACTTTGGGAACATCAACATGTATAATACCTACCCAATTATCCCCTATAAAAAACCTAAGTTAGTTTTGACTCTAAAATGATATTTAAATCAAGAATATTGGCAATTGAAACATAAAAGCAGTGAAACTTCAATTCCACGTTTTCAATGTCATATAGAATAAGAACACGAGTGTGTTCATGCCACCTGCTACCACGAGTGTGATTGAAACGTTTTCAATCACACCATACATTAACAATATGGTGTGATTTAGAGCCAATTTGTTTCTTAGACATATGAAGATGGCATAGTTTCCTACAACAACTCACCCGACTCCAGTTAACATTTTGCAAAACTCAAATTCATATGCATGATGAATGGATGGAGATTCTTTTTATCCTTTAAAGAAAGGTGATTGTTAAATACAAACAATTAGATCCTTGGCACTTTTACTACCAGGGAAGTTACATAGCAAAATGAAAAGGGATCTCAACCACCATAAATGATGATGATGACTGTTGACTAAAAATGAGAATACATTAATATCTTCTTAGATTTAACGAAATTTCATGCTAATTTCCTTTAATTCTGATAAGGAGACAGGAGGGAAACGACAAAAATTACAATATCAAGAAGAGAACTCCCCTAGCATCGGCTTCTAGCAAGCCTAGTAAATGCGATGGTATGGTTTCATTTTCAACCCTGAAAATGAACTCCAGAGTTGGTCCCCACCTTGACTACATAATCATGACAGTAGTTCCTCTCTCTTTCTGGGATGAACCACATTTATCTCCCCCAGTTATGAAAGTGTCAAATTTATGACACGTGTTCAGGGGTTGCTGTACTGGTGAAACTGCCAGCAATGAATCAGACACACACAGCACTTTCCCATGTCCAACAATTAATTTCATTAAATCTTACAAGATGTGAGTACAAACATATTCTATTCCAAGATGAAGACTCCCCTAAGAGGATTAAAATCTCGCTATAGTCTTCAGGTTCAGAAAATTATCCCAATGTATTCTGAGTTCTGTCACAGGAGCATCACCAGTTGGGCTGTGGCTAGATAATCTGTGCATCATTAAAGCATTAAATAACTAGCACTAATCCAAATGGAAACCCCATTTGCAACTATAATTTCAATATTAAACATTTAATTTCAGTATAAAGTTTCCTATAAGAAGGCCGGACTTGGTTAACAAATAACCCAGCAAACAAATTGTATGGTGATTGGGGATTTTGAAGTCTTCTAGTACTATTACCTGGATAGATATCAGATGTACTACCAGTTATTGAAAAAAAAATAAAAATTCTTGGTATAGAGTGTATGGGATGAGACAGTCCTCAAATTGCACTCGTCAAAATTTTCATTAAAGGCTTGGGAATTGTGCTTTAATACACCCAAAATCATATAGCTCGGTAATCAAGCAGAATGCGTGAGAACAAAAATACATCTTAATTTACAGATTAAATTCTCCTTCTATTATCAATCCGTTGTTTCTTTGACGCAGATCCAGCTTGTGTATGCTCACCACTTGATCGAATCTAGATGAGAAGAAGAAACTATTTCAGACTTCAACACAATAAATGATTCTTAAACATATTATGCAGTAGAAGACATCACCTTATCAAGCTTATCGCGCACAAAATTTACTGTTTGATTCATGGAATGTGAAGCAAAATAATCCTGGAACTAGAACATGTTAGTATGAGGTAATATACCAAAAACAAGTGTCCAGTTTTTTTTGCATACAAGGTCTTGGACCAAATTTGTCAAGTCTAATAGTTTGGGAAACTATAATATCAGATCCACCAATGAGGGGCGCTAACATATTGCAAAAAAGCCAATAACTGTAAAAACAACTTCCATTAGAGAAATGATGAATGCTGAACATTTGAAAATTATAACTGCTTATAGGTGTCTTCCGATTGGTCCAGATAACAAAGACAAGAAACTCAAAAACTTCCCAATAGCTAACAGTTATTCATTCGCCACCCAAAAAATTTCCTTCAATTCATAGGGGAGAGAGTAAGAAGACTAACTTAAACTTTTAATGTGCATATAGCAAGAAGCAACAAACCTCATTAGAGGAAATTCTTATTGGAAAATTACCACTCCGTGAACCTCCTTTCATTTCTACATCCCTACATGGAAAAAGAGAAACAATTGCAAATGTTGCCTTGCTTCAACTCAAATCTACGAATTGCAGAGCACAGACAGAACAAAATACCTTGCATTAGAATCTAAATGTTGTACACTACTGACATTTGATGTAATCAGAGGATTAGAGCTAGTGGCTGGGGTCTCTTTAGATCTTCTAGCTGATGTCAGAGGGAATGCATAAGTTTAAAAATGCCATTACAACATTTATTCATATATATGTATAGTGTGTAGTATGTTACCACTGAACGGTTCTAACTTACGGTTCAATCGTGCTAAAACCTCCCTTCTTCTTCCCTCTAATTTATCTTGTGTGTCTGATAAGCTCTCAAATTGGGGAGCATACGAAACCTGCAGTTTATTCCCGAAGAAAACAAAATCATCCAATTTTCTTTTTGCAAACCTGAAAATTATGCATAGCAGGTACTCCTTCAATTCAACTTTCTCAAACATAACACTAAGAAAAGCTAATATCATACTCCTCTATAACACTTATTTTCTTCTCAAAGCTCTCCTTATTAAAATTTCACACTGATTCCAGTGATAAACAAAATGAGCTCCAGTTATTTAGTATGCTTTATAAACAATTTAACAACCACAAATTGCAAAAAAATGGTTGAACTGCTATCAAACCGCAATTTAACAACACTGGTTTTGAAAATTCTGATAATAGTTTGTTGCTATTGTTCCTCCTATATTTTATAACACAACCACTTCATCAGGCAATAGAGAACAAAATGAAACCTAGCATTGCTGACAAGGCGGAATTTGATCCAATAGACATCAGTGTATTTCTCACAGTCTTCTGCATCCATGGGCTTACACCTGCAGAGAAAAATACACAATATAAATAGATATAAACAATAAAATAAATAAATGAATGAATACTCAAATTGGGAAGTGATGAGTGAAATTACTCTTCGACTTCTCCATAGGATGAAAATAGTTTAAGCAAATCTTCGCCACAGCCAAATTCTGGCATGTTCCTCACAATCAAATATCTACACCCAACAAGCCAAGCAATTCAATTTTTTCACTAAAAAAATAAATTGAATTGACGAAAGAATAAAAATCAGGACCTGGATTCATCACAGACAGTGTAAACCCGAACTGCAGGGGACTCGTCCTTGTAACGAGGCATTTGAGAATTATTTGTTCCAAGAAATGAAAAATAAGGTTTATGGGAAGAGAGATTAACGGAATGGTAGAAACTAGGGTTAGGTTAGGAAATTGAGAAATATATTATAAGATCAATGCATGAGAAAATTGGGAGATCAGGTTTGGATTTGGCACAATTGATTGGGAAGAACAAAAACCAGGTTTTGGGAGCAATCGATTTGATTTTTTTTTTTTTTCAAATCTTATTTTATTTCTTGTAATTGTATAAAATGTAAAATTCTGAGATCTATTTTTCGACAGGCAAATTTTCTAATTTATATTCATATAAATTATAATTATAATAGTTTTTAATACTTACATCATTTTTGAAGCTTTGATAGCATTTTTATTATTATTAATAGAAAAGAGATATTTTAAATTTCTATATTTTAAAAAATATATAAAATAAAAAATACATATTTACAGTGTGTAGTCATTTTTAATGTATAAGAAATTTGTATTTTTTAGTTTTCAAATATAATCAAAATAAATAAGAATATGAAATGTGTTTATTCAAATTGAGAACTTTACTATATATTGTTATAATTTTGTATTATAATTTTAAAATAGAATTAAAAAAATAAAAATATGAAATAAATTAAACGGAGAATATCATTATGTTGTTAACAATGGAATTTTTCACTAAGTGTATATGTCTTCTTACTTTCTCTAATTAAAATATGACAAAGATGTTAAATTCTTCTTATTATTAAATATGATTAGCAAATATTCTATTAAATATTAATTAAATAAATTTTTTGTATGGATAAAAAATTAAAATTTCTAAAACTCTATTATTGTTCAGTAATATTTGTAGAAAGTAAAAAATAATTCATTTAAACAGAATTTATTAATATCAATACATGTTAAAAAAATTTAATAGATAATCCACAATCATTTATTAAATAAATTGTTGTAATAAACAATTTAAAAACCATTACACATATTTGGTAGTCACATTAGAAATTAAGAGTCTGAAGGTTAAGTTACAATATTTTTTATTTTTCAGTATATCTGTCCATGTCAAATGATTTATGTTCTATTGTTAGCTTACTAAGTTTGAAGAGTGAATATTATCAAACTCTCTGTAATATCCTTTTTCAATTATGGTCTTTAATAACAAGCCAACTCTTTTTCTATGATTTTGATGATTACAATCTGTCTTATAATAGAATAATTTTGAGTTAAGCATAAGAATATCTCTTTATAAAAGAAAAAGGAAAAAAAAAAAAAGAGAGAAAAATAAAACTTGATTACTTTATGTAAAGGTCTACACATCATTCCTCTGCTAAGTTCTTTGGAAGTTGTTGCTAATTTTTTCTAGACTAAATAGACTATGATTAAGAGATTTGATTAATGGTTATTAATCTCTTAATCTGCTCCAAATTCTTAGTATTGCCATGACAAGATATAGTGTTACACAGAATAATCTGAAGGAGGATTACTATGGTGATGGCAAGCCCTTATTGTCCATAGCACAATAAAAAACACCATGACCACTGCAAGAAACATCACTCCTAGCCATGTCATCCGAGAAAATTTCTTCAAAGGCTTGCAGTGTTTGAGAATGACTTGAGAGAATGCATCTTTTACCAACTTGCATTCTATCAAATGTTGCATTCTAGGATATATATGCAGTATTCTCTGAATTAAATTTGTGTAAGTCTCAACTAAATTATATTCACCAACACTAATGAAATCTTTATTGCTCCCACATTTTTCATTATTATCTCTAAAACAAGTTCGCTGCTTCAAAACCTGTAAAACAACATTAGAGAAGTGATAGTAATCATAGATAACAAAAGTAGAGAGTTAGTGTTACAAGCTCATACTCGTAATTTTAAGTGGCGTGTTTCGTGTCCGACACGTACCACAACACTTGTATAATAGGTATTGGTGAAATATCAAATTCAAAAGACGTTTTTTTTAAGTATTTATATTTGATTAATCTTGTTTATAGATGATTTTTTAATACATAAATTTTGATTATCAAATTATTTAATTTATAGTGATGTAATATATAGATCTGTGTTTCTGTGTCTTATATTTTGGAGATTACGCGTGTCTACGTGTCAGGATTTACGTGCCTGTGTCTGTGTCTATATTATATTACATAGGTGTTATGTTAGTGATTCCCTTATTTGTATCATACCTCAGGGATATCTGCAATTTGAATAGTGTTAGGTTTGCACTTCTCTGGCTGATACAAATATTCAGGTGCTGCTGAGAAAGGATCGCACAGATAAACACCTTTTGGAAGCAAAGTCCCCACGTTTGTATTCACCTAGAGTTTAGCCAAAGAATAATAACATCAACTCATTTTCAGCTTATAATATTAGATGTAAAAATTAAACTCCTTTTGCTGTGTCAAATATTGAGAATTGTTGTACTATAGTTTAGACTGAATACATTGGTTCATAAAACACAAGTTGTTGGAGAGTTCTTTTATTTGTTGCCAGAAAAATTCTCAAGAAGAACTTCATGTTTGAGACAATGCAAAAGGTTACCTCATGTACTATGTGGGAGATCCCTGCAGCAATTTTATGCAGAAATGATTTTGCTGAGAGCAATTTAGCACAAGGGAGGGTGGAGCTTAGGGCGTTATTGTAGGGATTTTCTTCGAATGTCTTGAGAACTGTGCACGTATCATGAGAAAAACTGCAGAATAGGATAAGTCATTTGGTAATTAAACTCCAACTTCACCACCACTAAACATTTTATACCAGGAAAAATATTGATATAGCTAGAGAATAAATACAAGAACCAGTAAATTGGATACAACTTGGTTATACTTTTCCAAGAAGAAATACAATCCGAAGATTAGCCAGCATATCACTGTCATCAGCCAGCACATTATAACAAATCTGAAAGAAGAAGAGAGGTGAAAATAAAGAACCAATAATTCATGGACGAAAATGTTAGTTCCAAGCAAAGACAATTTAGTTTACCTACACGTAAAAAGGCCTCCAAAACATCTTTACTCCAAAAACTGTTCAACAGAAAATTCCAACATGTTATGAGAATCATGCCTAATTCATCAAAATTTCTAATTTAACTAGTTAGTTTACAAGCTTTTTGAGTTACTACTTACTAGCTCAGAAACTAGTTTTAACCTGAATGTTATGTATCATCATATCATATATAGACCAGTTAGACATACCTGACAAAATTGGCACTGCAACTAAATTCAAGGTTATGATCAGAATGGTGAATACAAGCCTGAAGTTAAAAGCACCCAATCATTTCCATGCAATTAGGAATTCACTTACATGTTTCCAAAATGAAAATAAGTGGCCTAAAATTCTTACACTACTTTGAAAGTCTTGTTAACAATGCGCCTATGTTTCCAAGTTTTCTTTACAGTATCATCAACAGCATTATCCAATCTCTTGGCAGTAGAGTTCAGTTTTGTGAAAACGTCAGCAGTAATACTGGATTCCAAGTTTTTTTCGAGGTCTTGTAATACTCTAGTTGCACTGTGTACAATTTCTGATGCATCATCTGCTATCTTCACTATAACATTAACTGAAGTCCTTGCTTGAAAATGGAAGTTTGCACTCCCAACATAAACTACCACACTAGCCACCCTATAAAAAGATAATTAAATATATAATTTGTGGAGAAAAACTAAAGGAATTGTAGATAAAATACCATTTTCCATTCTGTAATTAATGTACATCAACCATGCACATGTTGCAACAGTATAGAAAACCAATATCAGTAGATACTATATGCTGTATGTATGCAGAAAGGTTTTGAAGCTTACATGATTAATATGATGAAGGATATAGCCAGAGGAATTGGCGAAAAATGACAACTCTTACAATTACATGCAAGAATTTTCTTGATCTTTTTTCCCCTATCATGACTTTGGCAAGAAAAAGTGATTATTATCCAAAATAAGCCCCACATCATTCCACAAAAAAGCCAAACCACCCCAATTGAATATCCATATATTCCTGTGAAGGCAACTGACTACAAATATCAAAGACAAGTTAAAAAAAATACCATGGATGTTAGGATCAATTAGACAAGAAAGAAATGGTAGAAAAACTTACAGTCAAATAATGGCTATTGCTGATGTCAAATCCTCCTCTGTACTTTTTAAAATTACCTGATGGATCTACTCTAATAGTATGGTCCTCTGTTTCAAACAATATGCTTCTGTCAGCACATTAAAATACTAGGATACAAAGGTAATATATACAAGTTATATACAGAATCAAAATAGATATCTTGTGATAGCATTGTTCTTTTAGAAATGAGTACAGTTTTGAATTCAATCTTACCAAATACTGTTTTTACAGTTTGTAAGTAGGTAGCATTTGGTGAGACCTGTGTAGTACAAAAATGTGAAACTTGCATTTTTTTTAATATTCATATTGCTGATGATTAATTTCTTAATATAGTCTTTTATCAAAAATTCACGATTGTGTTATGTATGCTACCAATTTCATGATGCAAGACAGCAATTGCTTTTTCAAGCCTAATCATATGCAATCATTCTTCTGTGCATTGTTCAGATATTACAATATCATAATTTTGACAATTGCAAAAAATTTGGAATGATAGCTAGAATATTAAGATTGAAGAGACTCTTGATGAAGGCATTTTACATTACCTACAACAGATTCTTTGATGGAGACTACTTTTACAGCATTGTGGGGGAGAATTAGTGCTATAATCACAATAATATATGCTAGGCCATGGGTGGTGCCTTTGGAGATAGCCATCTTTAACCTGCAAAGCCAAACAACAAGCATATTCTGCTTCAAATATTTGCATGGTTGATGACTAGAGACTCATATAGTTTCATGCATTTTGTATATAGATACATATGAACTAAAACCATTGGTTGTTTATGAACATATATGCTTCACGTGTATTTACGTTGCAAATTTGCATGCATGCATGCATGGTGTAATGATCATTGAGACCATTTTAAAAATTCTCTTTTAAAATAAAAAAAATATAGTTAGTCACAAACTTACAATGAAAAAGTTCCTATAATTGTAGGGGTGGTATCACATATATACATGCAGTGTTTTGGATTGACTTTACGTGAAAAACTGATAGTTGAAAAATGATTTGGAGAACTTTTTTCTTATGAATTATTACCTCAAAAAAGGTACTCTTAAGGCTTAATTTCTGAACCTCAAGGGATTATGTGAAGATTGACAAATATATTTATAACTTCCTATTTCACGCCATGAAATAAAATGCAGAAAAGCCATCACCTTCTCAAGCTCAAATTCTTTGAACAGAAAACACATGGGAACTCAAACTATTCACAATTCACATTCCATCTTTCTGGTATTTCTTGTAGAGAAAAATGAGTCAATTCCAACTACAATTGAAACTCTTCAGATTTTTGTTTTCCTCAAAAACCATGAAGGAAGTAAGGGAAAAAATATGATGAATTGTGAGAACATAAACTGTTATCAGTTTTCATGAAATTCATGGTATTAGAAGTTTTACCATAAAAAAGTGCTATGTTTAACACCATTAGTTTATTTACCAAATTGTAAAGTCCAAATAAAGATTTTTCTTCAAGTCTAATAATACCATCATCGTGTTCAATATAAGAAAAAAAAAATCGTGTTCAGCACTCTCTAAATTACTTTTTCACCTGCGTAGGGTGGTGGCCAGTTTTCAAATTTTTAGATTAATCCACTCCTCACACCATACAGAAGTTTTTGAAACATTGCATAATTTTATCAATTTGGTGAGTAACTTTTGAAAAAAGAAATCCTAAACATTCAATAATTATTGGCCAAAACCCATGTCCACATTTTTATGTGTAAATTTTTTTTTTAAATAAAATGGAAATAATTTTGTAAGCCTAAAAGTTGTAAAGTTGTACCATTATTTTTTAGTTGGGAAATTGTGCAGTTATTTTTCTAATTCAGAATTTTACATTTACGTATTTTATCAAATAATGAAATCATTTTAATTTAATAAATATTTATTAGGTAGTTAAAATGATATAAAAAATTGTATCCTTTTATATAATGGTTCAGATGTTTTAGAAATTAAAAAAAGTCTAATTTATATTTATCTACAATTTTAAAAACTTCTTTTTAAGTAAGTGAATGATTTTATGAGAGGTTATTCAAAATAATAGTAATATTTAATTTAAATAAGATTTTATATTATTATAAATTTATGAATATTTAAAAAAAATAGAAAGAACGGCGTAATACTGTTTTAATAGCATTTTTTTAAAATATTCTTTAAAAATTTAATTTCTAAACCGTTAATTTTTTTAAAAATTATTATATTTTCTCCTGAAGCGATAAGTAATTAATAAATCTGTTTAAGCAATTTCAGGGTATTGGATATTAATTTTCAATTCTTAAATTGAACTATGTTTCAGTAATAGGGATCATTTGAAGGAGTTTTTAATATTAAAATATTTTTTATATAATTTCTAATAATTACTTAAGTAATTTTTTTTATTTTAGGATTTAGTCAAACACAAAATTTGTAATTATTTAAGGGAGTTTATTCATTTATCCACATGTATTTTAGAATATACATTCTAAAATCCACATCTTAAATAATTAGGTGTAGAATAAAAAAATATGTGGGATAAAAAAATTTGCAAGGAAGGAAATTTGAGGGGAACGGATTTTTCTAATGTTAAAATTTTCCTAACTTTATCAATTAGACATTTTGCTTCTGATCCTCTCTTTATAAATTGAACATTATTAATTTTGTAGATATTTATTAGATAAATGTACATAAAAGTTTCACATGCATATATAAGATGGTTACTGAAAAATTTAAGAACAATCATCCCCAATTAAAAAACACAAAGAACCTGTATAACAAGCCAGCTTGCCATCTTTCAAAAAATAAAGTTACCAATTCATGAAATTTACAATTTTAAGAAAATTTAAATATATTAGAATTTGAATTACTTCAATTTAAAATGGTTTGATTTTCTTAATATTTTATTTAAATAAGAAAATTTGAACTTGTTGAATTTTGTTTGCATAGAATATTTCCATTACCATGAAATATAAATAAATATTAACGATATTTAATAATTTAATTGGTGTTTCGTGATGTTATTTTTCGATGAAAGTCCGTCATTTTTTTTTGAGTTGATTTTCAACAAAATTTGGTCTTTATTAACATCAGATGATGTTATTTTAAAGTCCATTTCAGTCACACTTATTTTAATCGACATTTATCAATGTTATTGTATTGCTTTTTCAATTAATATTGACTTAAAAACTATACCAATGACATTGACAAAAAAAAAAAAAAAAAAAACAAAA
>Ga0209489_103477_pt1 | contig 30645 bp, 11 predicted proteins | sample SiratrowhiteBW_FD_187527 | JGI IMG/M metagenome (GOLD analysis project Ga0209489, IMG submission 187527) | Root nodule microbial communities of legume samples collected from California, USA - Siratro white BW (SPAdes) (version 2) | ecosystem: Host-associated > Plants > Roots > Nodule | place...
TTCACCACGTCGTTTTTGGGACAAACCCGACGTGGTGCAACTCCTTAAAATAATAATATTGTTAAACACCACGTCGGTTTTGTTTTTCTTAACCGACGTAGTGAGTTCAATCACTACGTCGGATATTAAACCGACGTATGATTCAACGTCTCTTGGGTCAACGTTAGGTCGAAAACCGACAAAAAAAGCCTCTTAGAACCGACGACGAAGGCTATTTTTCTACTAGTGAAGGTTGTTTGAATTTACTGGATGTAAATTTTGAATAGTAAAATTTTGTGTGTCTTTCTTTTGTTATCTTAATTACTCATTATCTTGATTTTTTTTAGTTCTTAGTAATAATTGATGGTCGCATATAATTTACTTTCATCAACATCAGTTTTAAGAAGAAAGTTTTAAACTCTATTGACTTTATTTTTTAAACCAATTCACCCTTTTAGTTCTATTTTGATCCTTGTTCTAGAGTTGGTGGTGGAATTGGGTACTTTTCTTTATTTATTATTTGCCTACTATATGATTATTGATTTTTGATTGAAATATTTTATTTATCACTTAAACATTATTTCTTGGATTGTTCTCGATTTACTCTACAAATATATGCTCCGCGTGCTTAATGAAATAGGGCAATTCTTTTAGCAATGACCAAGGATATACCTATTAAAAAAACTATATGGATTTTTTATTGAAATAATCAGCATAGATGTGTGGGATTCCATTGAAAATGATGCTTTTATCTCCGCTTCTTTGTTCTCTGAACCCTCTCTTTTACATGATTTCTTTATTAAATCAATTGACTTAATTGTGCGTTTATCAATATTGTTGATGATAACCAAGAAAAAGAACCTATAAAAGTTGAAATGGTGATAAAAAATGAAAAATTTAATATAATTTGAAAAACAAAAATATTTTTTATTAGGATTTGAGATTTTATGTGTATTTATTTGTATGTCTGTTATGTTATTTTGTATATGTGATGATATATGAACGGTGTGATTAATAAAAAAGTTAAATAGTCAAAATAAGTTTTTTTTACTAGTTTAGGTTTGAATTGGTTAAGACAGTAGATTGTGAGCTATCAAATACAAAAAAAATTAAAGGTTTGAAGAAAATCTTTTTTTATTCTTTTGTCAGGTCTCAAAAACACAACTTTTATAACTGAAATCTTCCACATTTTCTTGACTAACTTTCAAGAGTACAACCGAACTAAGAAACCGAGTGAAATAAGCGTAAGTTGCCTTTTACCTATCTCTTCAAGTTTCCATCTTACTCATCAAGGAGAAAAATATGCAAAGATTTTAGAAACATCACATGCATGTCTCTTTTATTGCATTTTAGAAACTTGAGCATGTTTTCTTAATTGACAACTTGTAGTTCCACTTTAATTGTGTTCCAGTTTTTTTTTTTTAATAAAATTAATTGCTATAAATTGTTATGATTGAACTTTTATATGACGAACTTTCCTTTTATTTGCCATTATGACAAGTATACATTCATATGGGCATTTATAGGTCATGATAGACCTTATAAATAAATATGCAAAGTTAAAATACTAGTTTAATCTAAATTATAGATAACAAAGAAATATAATTTCAAAATTTCTAAAAATAAGTTGAGAATTATTTCAAGATAATAAAAAATAGTTATTTTACAAATTGATTTGAAACATGAAAAATGAATATAAACTCAACTGAATAAATACATTCCGTTTTTTAATTAGTAATTTATTTATTTAGTCTCTTTTTTCACATGTGTAACAGTTTAGAAGAGTTTGAAGGATAAACCTAGAAATATATGCTACAAAACTGGTCCCCAAATTCGAATGATGATATTTATTCTCAAAGTTTGGGTCAGAATCCTTTAGCTCGGGAGACACCACTCCACGAGACTGAGTACAAACAAACTGCAAACACTATCATCATCATCTTCCATTCTCTGTCTCAGGTTCATTTTTCTTTGTTACTATTTTCTATGACTGACCAAAAAATAATGGTGCAAATAATGGTATACAGATCAAATACAGAGGGAATTTATCTTTATAATATTTCTTCCGTATTATATTTCCTCAAAGTTATCTCATAATACTGTAATGATAAAGATTATTAGTTGTTCTTGAGATGAGATACTGTAAAATCCGATTGGAGGGACCCCTTAGTTATAATAATAATAACTGTACTAGTAATGATAGCAGGGATATACACAGGTTTGTGAGTCATCAAATTGGCCTGATATAGGTTGATATGATCCCAAATTTCTTTACTCGATTTCTGATTGTCATCGTTTTTAGAGCACTGCTGTTTCTTACGAAAGAAAGATTTCACGAATTCACACCACTAGATTTGCATGTTATCTATTTGTTATTTAAAAAGGAAAAGCATAAAATCTATGCGTCTGACATGGCAATGCTTCGTTGATTTCGTGTGATGTTTTTCGTACTAAACTGTGTTATCCTTATTGTCATCGTGAAGTTTTACATTTATATGGAATGACTTGATTACCATGGCTCTCCATTATTTACACTCTTGCGATATATGAGCCAAATAAGTTAGAAAATACAATAAAATAAATGAATAAAAATAAAGTACATGTTAAAAATATGAAGAAAAATACATAAAAAATAACATACTTAGTTCATCACTTTTCAAATTATGTTTCGTCTCTCTTTCCCTCCCATAAAATAATCTATATTAATTCGATCTCTTCCACATATATTTTTATATCTTTTCTATAAGTCCATTCATCGCAGGACATGCACAAATATTGGTGTTTTGAAAAAAAAAATTAATAGCCAAAAATAAATTAAATAAAAAAGAGTACTTCAGAAATGCACCAACTCTTATACATTACAGAAGTTTATACACCTTTAACGGTTAAACAAGTCAAAATTAATCAATCATACTGATTTCACTTATGAAATAGATGGTGTAAAAATAATACATGACTTTTATAATTTATTATGAATTAGTTTTGATGCATCATTAGTAAGTTTGTCAATTTTGTATAAATTTAAATAATATTGATTTGTAATTAGTTAACAATAATAACTTAACATCTATATTAACGCAATTCTTAAACATTTTTAATCTTATATTTTATAAAAGTTACGAAGTATAAAGTTTAATTTGACAGTTACAACAACTTGAGAGTTCTCATTAGTTTCGATCATATAGAATAGAAGTGAAGATTATTAACTACATCGTATTTTTTTAAAATTATTTTAATTTAATAAAAAAAAATTGAATATATCGTTTATAATGATTATATTTGTCCTAGCAATTTTTTCTCGTGAAATATATTTGTATAAAAGGGTAATAAAAGATTGTTATCCGTGCTAAACTTATATATATATATATATATATATATATACACACGTCTATTTTTATTTCACTTAATTATTTATATTCTGTTCATTTCGATATATTATGATAAAATTCTTTAACTGTACCTTTGCATGCATCAAAATATGAACTTTCATAATTTCAAATCACTGTTCTCTTGGGGGAAGAAAAGAAGGCGCGCACTACCGTCTACCAGTCTCATTTCAAAAGCCATACTGTTGGTGTTCGTCAACTGCAGAATTAAACTTATTTAATTAATTAATTTCAAAAGGAAACAACTATATATAGTCTTTAGCCACAAACCCGTGAGAAACCAATGAAAAGAATAGGCACACAACAACTTTCTGCAGAAACCAAAGGGTAGAGAGAGCAAGTTAAGATGAAAAGAAAGGGAGGTTATGAGAACCAAGATGCTGTGAACAGAGGTGCTTGGTCTGCTGAAGAAGACCAAATCCTTATTAACTACGTTCACCTCCATGGAGAAGGAAAATGGGGGCAGATTTCCAGAAGAACTGGTATGTATCTATCTATAGTGTATATAAGCACATACATGCATATGTAATTATTTGGTTAAAAGCACAAACAAAAATCATTAACTTGTTTCTAAGAGTTCTTCAAATTTTTTCCAGTTTTCATTGCATGAGTTCGTTACTTGTGAATATTTATATATATAGGTGTGTGTGGGTGTGTGTAGGTTTAAGACGAGGGGGAAAGAGTTGCAGACTTCGATGGTTGAATTATCTAAAGCCAGATATAAAGAGAGGAAACATTTCTTCAGATGAAGAAGATCTCATTATCAGACTACATAGCCTCTTAGGGAATAGGTACATCTATTTATATCATAGATACATTTGCAGGGAATTTTCCCATTTTTTGAGGCACAAGAATACCAGAAAACACTGTTAAAATAGGTGATTACTGACAACATTTTTCATTCATTATATATCTGTTACAGATGGTCTCTTATTGCGGGACGTTTGCCTGGGCGTACAGACAATGAAATCAAGAACTATTGGAATACTTATTTGAGAAAGAAAGTAGAGGAGAAACACAATCATAACAGCGACATTCCTATGGAATTACGAATTGAATCTCCAGAGTGCTCAAAACACTCTTTTGGTATGGCTATTGATCCTACCAAATCTTCTCAACCAGTTAGTTGTACCGAGGCTATGATGCCAACTGCAGCACTCAATGATTCAGTCAACACAAAGGGTTTGATTTCAACAAGTTGGACTGAAAACCCACTTGCATCTACCCCACCAGATCATCATGATGGTTGCTTAGAAGATTTCCCTAAACACTTTGATATAAGTGACCTGTTTACGCCCAACGAGGATTGTCATTTCAATGGATATTCTTGTGTTGAATTGCCCCAACATTTTGGAGATGAATCCTGCAGGGTTAATGATGCGATTTGTGAAACATGGTATGATAATTGGAAGAATGAAGACTATTTTCCACTCGAATATGATGTGGATTTTCCTTTATTTTAATAGTTGACAAACCTTAACTACAGTGTTTTGGGTGGTTTTAGTATTGTTATCTAGTCAAAGTTTAAATTTTATCTCAATATTTCACATAACCAAGTTATGGTTATTGAGGTAACATTTTAACTTGATTAAAAAGTAGTACAAGAACTTACCTAGAGTTATATCTAAGTCTTTTTGTTAGAATACTTGATGGTTGTGACTTTTGGTGTGGCTTATTTTGACATATACTGAGTTGTGTGTTATTAGGTGAGGAGAATAATGTTATGAGAGTTATATTGCAATTTTGGTGAATTGATGTATGAGAGTTATGAAAATAAATGTTACTTTAAATAATGTTATTTTATGAGTATTCAAAAAGAACTGTAAATAGGATATAGATTCATTTTATACAAGCAGGAGGATAGAGCTTAGTCTCACAAGTCCTCAATCAAAACATGCTCCTATAGCCCTTCAAAATATGATTCAATTCAGCTCTCTAGCCTCCTTAGTCACAATGTGATCAGTTTTATTTCACAAGGAGTTAACTTTGCAAGTCTAGTGTTGACATAAGACAGCATTCCTGTTATATATAGGGTACGCGAAGTCCTTATTAACTCATGATCTTAAATATTCTTGTACTTCTGTAAAGTTTATATACTCATGCTCTTATATATATAATGTAGCATGCATAAAAAGTATCCAAATATAGAAAAGAACAAATACTATAAAAAAAATGATGAAAAGTATAAGAATAAAAAAATATAAAGTTAGAAAGAAAAGAGAAAACGCTACATAGTTGATACTCTAAATGTATTTACTAAATGTTATTAATAAGATCACCAATTAATAAAAGATGTATAAATTATATTAAAAACGCTTGCCTAATACACTACATCTTTGAGTTGATAAAATCAATTATTCGGGAGCTTTAAAGGGTGTAGCATTTATTTTAATGTGGATAGAGGCTTCAGAATATTTGGTAGCTCTGACCAAATTTTCTTTTATTTTATCAAAACCCTGATGAGTAAAAGTAAAATGTAACATTATATTTTAGTTGAAAAACCTTGCACCGGTAAACTTCACCATACACTTGCTTTTTGGAATAAAAAAACTTTCAAATGTAGATTATTTTAACCAAATATATGTGTTTTATGATTGATTGAAGTTGAAAAGCACTTCAAATAAATAGTGATAAATTAGTTTTTTATTATAAAGAAAAAGGAAAATGTTACTTTGCCAACTGATGCAAAATAACTCTCCTTTAATAATGGTGAGCTAATTGCTTAGGTGGCTAATGAGTATTTTTGTTTTTTTAGAATTTTAATTTTAAAAAGTGAAAAAGTGTTTGAGGGATGGAGTCAATTGTGTGGAGATTTTACATTCCAAACCGAAAAATCGTCCCACATTGAAAAGTATATCCCCTCCAATACTGAAAAATTGCTCAATACCAGAAAGATTGAAGGAGACGAGTGAGTACATATTGTGAAAATTGAGGGTTTTATTAGAGAAGAAGAAATGTGAAATTTACAGTAAATGAAGAATAAGTAAGGGAAAACTAAGATCAGGCCGCTACCCAAAATGGAAACCCATCCACGAACCACCTCACATCACCGCAAATCAAAACAAAACACCGCTCCACCAGAGAACTGCAACCTAACAACCAACTACTGCTCCAAAGCATTATCTCTGAAACTCGTCTCCAAAGCACTACCGTTCCCATCCAGCTACCAATCACGACGACACACACAAAATAACTTAAGTTCATTTTCATTTCAGGTTAAACACCCCTAAAGTCCAATAAAAAATACTTCTTTGATACGGTCAGCACTTCTAATTAAAAAATTATTTTCATTCCAACTCACTGTCACGTAAGGATGTCAAGTGGTTGGTATGCCAGGTGGCGGTGTCAAAGTATCAGCACCCAAAGAAAAAGGATAAGAGTGATAAATTAGTTTTTTATTGTAAAGAAAAAGGATAAAAGTTCCAGACTTAATCTTATACTCACATATGTAATCTATTCTTCTTTCCTATTCTTTGTTTGTTTTCAAAGATAAATTTGATAAAGTGAAATTGAGATAAAAGTACATGAAGAGTGAGTTCGTTTAAATTAAAGAAATACAGTGAAAAATCAAAGAAAATACGTAAAAAGTTTGCAAGTGATATGATAAGTGTGATTGATATTTTAAATTTTTAATTGACAAAATTATAGAAAATACGTAAAAAGTTTGCAAGTGATATGATAAGTGTGATTGATATTTTAAATTTTTAATTGACAAAATCATAAGATTTCAAATTTTCCTTAATGGTTAAAAATAATTGAAAATGAAATATGATTCATTTGTTTGGTATGATTTATAATTTTTTTTTTCATAACACTTCTAGGAGTAGGATGCGACTTTCCCTCCGCTTTTCTTTACCTTCAAATAATCACAAACCTCTTGATCCAAACATAGGTGCCCCTCTCTTGTTTGTCATCATGAATAGTCAGCTCACAAAAACAAACATAATATTAGTTTAAGAGTGTATTTGTTTCAAGGAGAGGATTTGGGGGAAAGGAAGATCATGGATTTAAGGGGAAAGAGAATGGAAAGTGAGCTTGTTTGGATTAAAGGAAAAGGGTAAAAAGTTAAGGGAAATAAAGAGAAATTTATAAAGTTTGTGAGTGATGTGATGAGTGTGATTGATAAAAATTCTTTTAATTGATGAAATTATAACATTACAATTATGTCATTCCGGTTAAAATTATTTTAAAATGAAATATGATTATTTATTTGTACATAGAACTCATATGATTAAAACATTATTTTTCACTACAGTCCATGAACTCGGTTGAAAATAAATACAAATTATATACATTGTGGATACATGAAAAATTGTTAAAAATAAATTTTGATAAAATTAAATAAAATTGAAATATAAATAATGTAAAAGATTTAAGACAAATTGTAAATTTCATAAAACTCAATAAAATAAACCAAAATTAGTGTACAAATTCAATACCTAATTAATATTAAACAATAGTATAATACATCAGTTTCATCTACAAACCCTAAACGATCTTAAGGACAGACTAAATAATAACAATCATGCCATACTCATATATGTCAATTGACATTAATGTATGTCATATCATTACCTTAAGTTATGGGCAAAATCAGTTAGGATATGATGTTGCACCTTGCTCCTAGATGGTTGATTTAAGAATTTTTTCTCCAATTGCATTCAACATTATGAAAGTGAGGAAAGACTATTTCCTCATACTGGTGAAAAAAGGAATGAAACAGTGAAACACTTTGATTGTTTATGTTATGTCCAATAATATGTAGAAATTTAGTAATTTGCTCCTCCAGTATTGACTGAAATGAATTCTTTACAACCTCATATTTCCTTAATGGATCACATAAATTAATGAATGTTTCCAATCCCATACAAATAATGGGCTTTTTTCCCAGGTGTACTTTTCACATTAATGCATAAAATATGTAAAAAAAAATTATTTATCAAAATAGAGAAATTCTGCCAGTTACATAAGATTTCAAATTAATGAATCCTTCCACCTATCCATGATTTCAGGCTGGTTAAATATAAGTGACATGCTGACTATTTCAATTAAAACATTAATTAAGATCGTTTCTCTCTCTCTGCAATCATTTGACACTATCTTTGTTACATTTAACATTTAACAATTAACAAAAAAAATTAATAATAATAATAATTAACAAAAATGTAACAAAAAAATTAAGGCATACAAATTTATTTTAAATTAAAACAAAATAATATAATGATAATAATAATAATAAGAAGAAGAAGAAGAATTTTAATTAAATTCATTCAAATTTAATTTAAATGATAATAATAATTAAGAAACAATAATTATAATTAAATTCATACAAATTAAAATAAAATAATAATAATAATATTTAGGGATAATAATGATAATAATAATATGATGATTATTTTCTAAGAAATAATAATAATAATAATAGTAATATTCTAACAAATCTAATTAAAATAATAACAACAATAAAGATTATTATAATAATAATAATATAATAAATTTTATAAATAAAGAAAATAATATTTAATAATATAATATTAACTATTCAGTGATAATAAGTGGATCAAGTTGGAGTTGTAGGTCACTCTACCATTAACAGACACTCTAACTATTAAAATATCAACTATTTATCATATCATAATAAACTAACATAATCAAATTAAGATATACAAATTTATTTAAATTAAAACAAAATGATATAATGATAATAATAATAATAATAATAATAATAAGAAATTAATAATTTGATTTAAAAGAATAATAATGATTAAGTGATTAAATATTTGATGTGGAAGTAACTAAACTGATTAAATTAAAGTAATGACACGTAATATTCTCATTATTTCATTATTATTATTATTATTATTATTATTATTATTATTATCATTATATTATTTTTTTTAATTTAAAAATAAATTTGTATGCCTTAATTTTTTTTAACAGTTTTGTTAATTATTATTTTGTTAATTGTTAAACTAACAAACATAGTGTCAAATAATTAGAAGATGATAACAGGGAGAGAAATTATTTTAGTTAATGTCTTTAATTGAAATTGTCAGCATGTCACTTATATTTTACCAGCCTGATGTGTAGGTGGAAGGATTCATTAATTTGAAATCCTATCTAACTGACAGAATTTACTTTGATAAATAATTTCTTTTGTCCATTTTAGGCATTAATGTGAAAAAGTATACCAAAATGGGAAAAAATCCCAATAAACATGTTCTAACATTGTTCAATATGCATCAAGTATGATATCAACTCCTCCGATACTCTTATTGTGGTATGAAGTCCCTAATAGTGTGTTTACCACTTTGACAGACACATTATATTCAATCCATAAGCAACTATGTAAAGTATTATCAGTACTACTACTTTCTTATGTAACTGTATTTATTGTTGTAAGTGTGGAATTAGATTCCAATCCACACCAATAACCTTGTTATGCATTATCTCTCTATTGTTAAAATACATAGACCAATCTTTTTTCCATGTCAAAAATGTCTTTTACATATATAATTACAAAATTTACTATAATTAATTAAATTTTATAGAAAATATAAATTAATTTAAATGTAAATATGTAATTTACATTTTTTATCTTTCATATTATCTAATTAAATTAATTATTTTTAATTTATAAAAAGTTTCATCACAATCAAAAGTAATATTTTCTAGTTCGTTAACATTAATATAAATTAACTTAAACATAATGGTCAACATTTTGCAACTTCAAAACCTAATTAATCTTAATTATTCAATAATAATAATAATAATAATTTATAACAGATAATTATATATTTTTAACTTTCAAAATCTTCGTATGAAAACATATTTACCCTTTAATTAAATTAATAAAAAATTTCAAACAAAAATAAAAATACCTAAAATTAACCTATTTAACATTTTCCAATCAACAATTTAAAATTAAGAATACACTATTTTCCTTAACTAAAGTAGTGTACATATAATACTATTTCCATGTACATAACATAATCTTAACATAAATGCAAACATGATCATAATCTATATTTTCTCTTTCACTCTAATTAAATCCAAGTCATGTAAATATACATGTAATCAATTACAACGACATGCAAATAACCGCATATAATGAAGTTTTTACTTAGTGATAATTAGAATAATAGGAAAGAGATAACACCAAAATTGATTACAGCAACGAGGTCAAAATAAGAGATCACATTCCTCCAAAGCAAGTAAAATATATGCAAGTACGTATAATATATGATATGGTTAAAAATGTCACTCTCCAAATCAACCTAAAACACTCGAAATAGTTATAAAAAAAAAAAAAAAAAGTTTCCTAATCGATTATCCAACCCATAATCGATTAGACAATGAATTCCAGGGTCGTTGTTGCATTTTGAAAACCACGTCTCACCTCCAATACCCTTACTCAATGGGTGCATCTTCATATATCTTGTACAAATGTGAAGAATTTATCAACAACTGGTCCATCAATGATGCTTCCTGAATCAGCACCACCAAACCACCTCCACCAGCACCTTCCTTTTAACTTGCACCACCAACCAACCACCCCATCTCCTCTTCACACAACAAAAATGATGAACTCAGGTCACACCAAGCACACCAATAGCAAGAGGAACCAGACAGTGTGAATCAAAGACATGTATTCATGGGTTTTTAGTGGCAAGTTCAAATCTCATCATGGTCAACAAACGAATCTTTAAGCCTCTGTCGTTTTAGGAATCTCTATATACAAGAATCTTTGTCATGTGAAAAAAACAAAGATTCAATCATGTTACACTCGCTGACGTAACTTTCTCCGTGTTTTTTTTCACACCTGTAAGAGATCAAAATCCTATTTTCCTGCAAATTCTCACTTTCATTTTCTTACACGTCACTCGATACAAATGCAAATGGTAACCTCAAATCTATCTTCTCCAAACATTTATCTAAAATAAATAAGATGTAAGTTTTATTTCGATAACTATCGTCTTTCCCAAATACTCAAAGACTTCATTTTATAATCTCATTAAAAGAGTAATTAATAGAATTAGAATTTTTTTTTATAAAGATTAGGACATCTTTCAAAAATCCCATTTTATTAAATTTGTTCTTTAATAATAAGAAAAACATCGACTTTTTTTTTTTTTCACTTCCCATGATTATGTTTTTATTTAAATATGTTTTGAAAAAATTAGTTTCTTATATGTATAATAACTACCGGTGAGAATCATTATATATTGACACTAGTTTTTATTTTTTACATTCACCTGAAAAGTGAAAAGAAATATTATTTTATTATAATATAATATTTTATTAAAAAGCCTTTTATCAACAGTGGTGTCCAAAGATTTTATTTTGTTTTTTGCTTTCTCTTGGGTTTCTGAACTAGTGACTTTGGGCTTATATTTTATTTAGTTTTCTTTGGGGTCGGGTCTTCTTATTGAAATAATTATATTGTGTTTTTCATTTTACATTTTGGTTAGTCATATATAAAAAGAGTTTTTTTTTTTCTTTTAATGAGAGGAATAGATAATAGTGTACCGTATATTAGGAACGACTGTTTGTTTAAATACATAAAAATTTTGTAAAAAGTCAATTAAATTGAAAAAAAAAAACTGCTTGCGTAACTTTTATATTTATATTTAGGGGTTTTCCTATTAAATGAAATCATGAAAGCAATTGATGGAGAGATTATTAGGTGGTTCTCCATCACCATCTTATTAGTCTCAGTGAATTTCTAAATGACATTTAAATTCTTATTTAAGATAAAATAATTTATGTTAATTTAATTATTTGTTACATCAACATTGGTAGGGGATAAGTAAATGCTATTGGAGACATTAATTTCAATAAGTATTTCTTAAAAGAGTTTTTAAATTATTACTTCTATAATCTTAACTCTTTGTGGTCTATAAAATTTTAGATCATTTAAAAAACCGATACCAAGAAATTCACATTTTTTATATTTTATATTTAGCTTAATTATGTTTCAAATAAATTATACTTAAAAAGTATTTAATTCTGATTATGAAAAAAATAAAGAGATGAGCAAAGATGAATAAAAATGAACAAAGGATATGAGAATGAAAATATTCTCTATTTTTTTGTATATTTCATCAAACAATAGAGAACTGAATATATATACAAGTACTGTACCCATTCTAAGTATAGCTAAATAAAGAAAACAAAATAAAATTATTATAATTTGATAATGTCATAAAAATAAATAAATAGAATTGATGATAATTTGATTATACCATAAAGACAAAATCACATAATTAGTTTCCTTCTAGAAGTCTTTCTCTGAACCCCTGCAAGTTGGGGAGCAAATATTGATGAGACCCAACTTGTAACAAATATTCTTGAAAGACTGAGGACCTAAGACTTTGGTATAAATGTCTGTTAGTTGCTCTGTGGTGGAAATGGGAAGCAAATGAATGAGACTCTTCTTCAACTTTTCTCTAACAATGTGACAGTCTATTTTTATATGTTTGGTGCGCTCATGAAACACTGGATTTGCTGCAATATATCTTGTTGAGTCATTGTCACAATATAAAAGAGATGGTTGCTCAAAAGGAACTTTCAAATCTTGAAGAAGATAGACTAGCCATTGAATTTCACAAGTAACAGTGGCCATTGTCCTGTATTCAGCTTCACAGGAACTTTTTGATATTGTTCCTTGCTTTTTTGATTTCCAAGATATAAGGGAATTTCCAAGATACACACTAAAACCAGTCACTGATTGTCTTGAATCACTACAGGTACCCCAATCACTATCACAAAAAGCTTTGAGATAGGCAGAACTGCTCGATGAGAAAAATAAGCCAAGACTTGGAGCTCCTTTAATATATTTTAGAATTCTAATTGCTGCATTATAGTGAGCAATTGTAGGCTTATCAAGAAACTGAGAAAGTTGTTGAACAGAAAATGTGATGTCAGGTCGGGTATTAGTGAGATACATAAGTCTTCCAATCAACCTTCTATAGGCATGAACATCAGTAAAAGGCACACTTCCAGTAGAAGACAATTTAACAAGATTATCCATAGGAGTGACTGCAGGTTTGCAGGCTAAAAGACCTGCATCTGTTAACAACTCCAATGCATATTTCCTTTGATTCATCATTATCCCTTTCTTACTTCTTGCTACTTCAAAACCAAGAAAGTATCTTAAATCACCAAGATCCTTGATCTTGAATGTCTTATTCAAAGCTTCTTTGACTCGATCAATCTCTTCTTTATCATTTCCTGCCAAAATTATATCATCTACATACACCAATAATGCTGTAAAAGATCCTTCAGAAGAATTAATAAATAGGGAATAATCATTCATAGACTGAGTATATCCCACAGAAATAAAAAAGGATGACAATTTAGCAAACCACTCCCTGCCAGCTTGCTTAAGGCCATATAAAGCCTTTTTTAATTTACAAACTTGTCCTGGTTGAATAGAAGCCAATCCAGGAGGAGCAACCATGTATACATCTTCTTTCAACTCTCCATGTAAGAAGGCATTATTTATGTCTAACTGTTTTAACTCCCAGTTATATATAGAGGCTAGAGAAAGAAGCAACCTTATAGTGGTCATCTTTGCTACTGGAGAAAAGGTTTCAAGGTAGTCAATGCCCTCTGTTTGTGTGTATCCCTTTGCCACTAATCTTGCTTTATATCTTTCAACAGTCCCATCAGCATTATACTTTATTTTGAATACCCATTTGCAACCTATGGCAGTTTTGTTCTTGGGAAGAAGAACAATCTCCCATGTTTGATTTGACTCCAAAGCAGATATCTCACACTGTATAGCCTTCCTCCAACAGTCATATTTCACAGCTTCAGAATAAGTGTTTGGCTCAACATGTGAAGAAATAGACATAACAAAAGGTTTATAAGATGATGATAATTTATCATAAGACAAAACAGAATTCAAAGGATATTTAACTCTAGAAGATGTATTGGAAACATTGAGATTACAATGATAATCCTTTAGATACTCAGGTGGTCTTTTTGGTCTGGTACTCATTCGAATGGACTGTGTTGTTTCATGATTTTCATTAAGGTTTTGGTCTCTATGGGAACAAACTTCTTCAGGGATCTGAATGTCTGATTCATGGTCATCATTAACATTATTTTCAATATTATCACAGGGTGTAAAAATGACTTGTGATGGCTTATTCAAAATAGGTTGATCTTCTGTAAAAAAAATTTGATCATGAATGTCTGGACTGTCAGTTTCATTGCTAGTATCTTCAACCCTTTGATATGGAAAAACATGTTCATAAAAAACAACATCCCTAGACACAAAAATTTCTCTTGATTGAATATTCAACAAAATATATCCTTTTGTCCCCTTCTTAAAACCAATAAAAACACATTTTGATGCCCTTGGATCAAATTTACTTCTATTTGTTGACAAAGTGCTAGCATAGCATAAAGACCCAAACACCTTTAATTGATTAAAATCTTGTGGAGTTTTGTAAAGCATTTCATGAGGAGAAAAATCATTTAAAACTGGTGTGGGAAGCATGTTTATAATATGTGCAGCATGTATCACAGAATATGACCAATAAATTTTGGGTAAATGAGATTGTATCATGAGAGCTCTTGCTACATTTAATAAATGACCATGTTTTCTTTCAACTATACTATTTTGTTGTGGAGTATTGACACATGAAGTTTGATGTATTATTCCTTTATTGCTAAAAAAATTAGTCATGAAAAATTCAGTTCCATTATCACTTCTTATTACTTTTATTCCTGTCTCAAATTGTGTTTGAATAAAAACAACAAAATCTTCCAAAATCTTAACAACTTCAGATTTTTGTTTTAAAGGAAAAACCCATGTGTACCTTGAATAATCATCAACTATGGTCAAAAAATATTTATGACCATGAATTGATGTAAATGAGTATGGTCCCCACACATCAACATGAATCAAATCAAAACATTTTTTAGATTTAGATGAACTAAGAGGAAAGGGAAGTTTTTTTTGCTTTGCAAAATGACAAATATCACAAATGAAAGATTTATTATATTTAACAAAAGGAAATTTATTTTTGATAACATCTAAAGATTTGTTTGAAACATGCCCTAACCGAAAATGCCAAAGGGTTTCGAGATCACTAGCAGTGAAATTGACAATATTGGTGATATGTGGAGATTTGACAGGTTTGATTTGAAGGTTTTAATAGGAAGGGAGCCTGAGTATATAAAGTCTACCTTATATCTCAGCTGATCCAATCATTTTCGAGGAGGTTTTATCCTTAATATGACAATCATTAGAATAAAAAACAATCACACAAGACAAATTATCAATTAACTTTGCTTCTAAAAGAAGGTTAAAAGTGAAGTTAGGAATATATAAAACATTATCTAAGACATGATCTTGATTGATAAAAAAACTTCCAGAATAATTTGCAAAGACTTAATTTCCATTTGGTAATTTGACAAAGATAGGATTAATTTGATGATATGAAGTGAAATGAATCAAGGATGAACAAATATGATCAGTAGCACCACTATCAATAATCCAAGAACCAAAGGAAGAGAGAAATTTATTACCAGTGTGTTGTTGTGTTGGAAGAAATACCAGAGATTTGATTAAAGACATTGTCACTGGATTTAGACTGTTGTAGAAGGGTTAACCATGTTTGATAATGCTCTAAAGTAAAACCAATATGTTGAGAATGTACCTCTGACAACCTTCATGATTCTGCTGATTATTATTATAGTCTGCTTTATGATTTTTAAACTTGAATTGAGGTGGAAAACCATGTCTTCTATAACACGTATCAATCACATGTCCTGTCTTTCCACAATGACTGCATACATTAGAAGTATATCGTCTTCCAAAACTACTTATGTTAGTATCATTCATTGCTTTTGACTGATCACCAAAAATTTGTCTCTCTTGTTGTGTACCAGTAGAACAAACCGTATGTTGCTGAGAACTAACATGATAACGTGAACTAAAATATTGTGAGGGATCAATAATTTTGGCCATGATAAATGTAGCACCCAGAGCTCTCAAATTAGAGCTCCGATACCATGTTATGAAAAAATAAAGAGATGAACAAAGATGAAAAAAATAAACAAAGGATATGAGAATGAAAATATTCTCTCTGTTTTTTTTATATTTTATCAAAAATAGAGAACTGAATATATACAAGTACTATATCCATTCTAGGTATAGCTAAATAAAGAAAACAAAATAAAATTATTACAATTTGATAATATCATAAAAACAAATAAACAGAATTGATGATAATTTGATTCTACTATAAAAACAAAATCACATAATTAGTTTCCTTCTAGAAACCTTCTATCCTCTGAAAATTCTAAATTAAAAATCTTAATTGTTATTTTGAAAAAATCATTTTCTTAATAATTTTTTAAATTGAAGAAATCAGATATGTCCTACATCGTAAGATATCTCCAATAATATTTTTTCTAATTAGAAAAACCTCCACTAAATATACTTATAAGTCAAAGATTATTAGTGAAGTTCTTTAATAGAAATTAATTATTAATATAGTCAGTACATAATTTACACAAATAACAAGGTACTTTGTTATGTTTAATAAAATTAGTTGAAAAAATAAAAACTAGTAGATAGTTTAAAATTTGTTTATTAAATTATAAATATTTATTAAAATAGTTGATAAATATATAATGATAAAAAATAATTATACTTAAATAATATTTTCTAAGAAATTTAATTTTATTACTAATATATTTTGATATATTTATAATTAATTTAAGCTCGTGCACTTTATTTCTAAATAAATTATTTAATCGTGTTATTTAGATGTAATTATTTTGTTTTATATTATATGGTTCTGTTTTTAACCTTATACAATACAACATCAAAAAATATTTGTAATCAATTTTTAAACAAATTCATGCTTTCGTATATATTATAAACTATAATGACATATATAGTTATTTTAAGAGAATAAAACACTCATTTAATGAATATTATAAGAATAAAAATATAAAAGTTAAGAGTTAGAATCTAGCATTTTAAAAATACTTGATTAAAAAAGCATCTGAAAAAACACAAAGTTATTAAAAACTTTATTTATTCAGCATTGTTTATAAAATAAAATAAAATGAATTCATTAAAAAAAAAACCTACAAAGTCTTACCATATATAATCTACATATTTAAATCGTCTCAGTTGAAGAAGGTCATCCCCGCTTTCTTGTTATATTCATACTTCATTTTATATTTCTCAGCTGTTTATATAGAATCATAGAATACAATTTTATATAGTCAAAATATTTATGAAATTTTCATCAATTTTTAAAATAAAATAAAAAATTATATAGAGATAAAAGAGAGAATATAGGGAAAAAAAAGTCACTAAATATAATAATAGGACTTCTAAATAAATTACCCGAAGTTATTTTTTTATTTAATCTTTCTAATTATTTTATTATTATTTATTTTTAATACTGATTCGCTCTTGATTTTTCAGTTACTAATGCTAGTTATTTGATTTATCTATTTTTTTAATAGTAAATACTCATTTCAAAGTCATGGCATATTCATTCAATTAGCCAGTTTTTTAAAATATAGAGGCATGCAAAGACATTCTAAAAAGACTGTCATCTTAATCATGTTTGCATTCCATCCATTATCAATCATATGAAGCCCACTACAGTACCATTAAATAAGATTAAAGGTTTAAAGTAATGGGACATGAACTTTAATCAACAAGCATGGAAATTACATCGTAAAAATAATAAAAATTAGAGAAGAAATTACAGAAATGTAAGAAAGATAAACTAGATCAAAAGATAAATTTGTTTATTTGATTTATTATGTACCCTTATTTTTTTTTCCAAATGTAGACAAACCCCTTGCTTTTTTATTAAAATAAAAGGTTTACAAATGTTCATTCATGGGAAGATGAGAAGGTATAATTAGGGCCAGAACCCAAAAGTGACAAAACAAATGATGAACAGCGCTGCTTAATCTGCTAAAAATTCCTTATGAGCTTTTTACGTTCTGAGTTCATGGGGAAAGGGAATTTATAATGAGTGTTTTCTGTACGTGTAACACAGCCTTCATGATTTCTATATAATATTTTCTCGTTTTCCATTCTATGTTGTTTGGTGATCCTTCTGAGCGGGCTTGAAACTCCGTGAGAAGAGTTGCAGACTCAGACTCCAATGGTTGAATAATTATCTCAGGCCAAATGAAGAATTATTTTTTTTTATGATTTGATGAATCCTAAATAGTTCAAGTTTCATAAAGATATCATGGCCTATTCTTTTTTTGGTTTCGGTCACATTGCACTGTCACGACAATGGCAACAGCTTTCACAGCAAAACACGTAAATCACATATCCATCACTCTGCATTATGAACTGCACACGCATATACGTACAGAGCTGTAATCATTTACCGCACCTGTTTTTTTTTTTTTCTTTCTTTTTTTACTACTAACAATAATTTTTCAGAACAAAATTTATTAATATAACATGATTTCGAAACTAAAATCTAAACCTGGTCGTAAAATAAAAAGGTATTAGTCATCGATACATATTTATATATACATGTGCTTATTCTAAAGAAATCCCTCACTGTCATGGTTCAAGTGCATGGACTTTGAAGCGTAGGTGTGTTTCGTACAAAATTATTCTTTGTTTAATAATTTTCTATGGTTTATGACCTTATGGCATATAATCACATTTTAGGAGCCAACTAATCGCTTTTTGATTAAAATAAGTATGATCTAACTAAAATGAGAATATGCTTTGTTTTTGCTTTGTCAAAAGGAATGTGGTGATATTGATTGAAGGGGGAATAAGAAAGGCGTTAAAAGATGAGCTTTGATGAAGCTGATTGGAATTTGCTTTTGAAGCTTTGCTACACTTCTCGGGGACACGATGTGAATGCAGCCATGCAGTGTGGGTGACTTCTGAACTGAGGGAATGTTTGATAGTCCAAAACATTATTCATCCATGTTTTTATCAACATTCCTCCTGTTTTCCGTACTTATCTAACATATTTCAGAAGTATATAGAATAAAACAGCGTAACATTTATAATATATACAGATTATAGAAACAGAAAACAGATGATAAAAAATGACCCTTTTTTAGATGTATTATTAATTATTGTATAGAACTAACTAGTGGAAGAGAGATAAAGTTTGAGTGTGTATTTGTAAAGTAAATGACTAAAGTGAGGTCACCGAAGAAAGTTACATTTACACTGTAAAACATAAGTGGGACCGAAGTGGAAATGATGACACCTCGGAGTTAGGACCCTCTCCTCCGCGGAGGCACCACGAGGCGGGCTAACAAGATCTTGGTCCTTTTTGTTACCCTTCCAATTTCTTGTCTTCTTCCATTTACATACCAAACAATACTAGTTCACAGGATGACCAAAGAGGTTTCCATTTCCATCTTGTGTTCAAACGCGTCACTAAAATTCTTAAAAGTGAATTATTTACAGAAAATATACCTCACTAATCCCTTTTATACAAGTAAATTTAAAATTTTATTTGATTAGTATATAAAAAACTGATTTTTATTTAGTAAATATCAGTCTCTCCAACCAACCTTTTCTATTCTTTATGTCTGTCTCAAGTAGTATTTCATATACGAATTTAAACAAAACGTGACATAAATGCATTCGTCTGATATATCAGGACAGAAATAAAAAAAAAAAACGTGAAAAACCAGTGTTAATAACAAGCACGGCAAGGGTATGCGTGCGTCAGCGAAGAAGGATATATATGCCAGGAGTTTTCAAACCGATGGACATGCGTCAAAGATAGCGTCTGCGCTATGTATTGGTGTAACTTTTCATTAAGACATGATGGGACTACATTAAATTTGGAAAATATTTTAGGTTGATTTTGTATGGACAGTATTTTGTTTTTTGTCTGAAGGTTAAGCTTCTAGAAGGTGAGAAATCATTTTATCGAGCTATAGAACATGAAGAGGTAGATTCTCACTTATAATATTCGATTATTAAATAAAAGTTTATTCACAGAAAAATTTTTTGACACTCAGATTAAGCAGAGAAATATAAATTATGAAGATAATATAAGTTTAGATATCTCTCTTTTATAAAGATATTCTTATATATAAGCATTTAGCCTCCAAATAATATGAATGATGAAATAAAATTGATAAAGATTATGTTTCGTTTTATTGAGAGAGATATGGTCATGATATATTACATCTAGAAGATAATGATCAACTTAAAACATTTATAATGTATTCTTAGTGATACGTATATGAATTGGTGACTGATAGCTATCTGGAACCAAGTATCTCAGCATTGCCAGAACCGAACTTAATGCTATTGTTTAAATTATATATATATATATATATATATATATATATATATATATATAACTTACATTAATAGAAATAATACTTTTATTGATAAGTAATTTTTATAAATAATTTTATTAAATTTTAGCAAAATAATGTAGTGAGAGAAATTCAATACTAATAAATTAAGAGCAAATTCATATAAGAAATCCAACACCATTTTCAAATCTCGAGTGTAAGACTATAATTTGTGAATTGTTTGACAACCACTCGACGGTGGATTGCATGCTAGTTTCAAAAAAGTTTAATTTATTAGGATAGGATATGATGTCTTGGAAAATGAGTTCGACTAATTTATCTTCATAAAAGTAATTATAAACAAAGTTTATTTTTTATTTATATATTGTAAATTCACTTTATCTTTAATTAATATGAAATTTAGAAAAAAATAATTATATCAAATCTAAAATTAGATTGGTCGAGGTAATAATTGGAGTCTTCATTCCTGCAATCATGTTTTAGAAATTGAATAAATCTCACAATGGAGTTCCAGCTAGTTGGTCGCAAGGTTCATCATTGTGTTACATTTCTTGTTAACAAGAGAAATTATGATTAAGAGGAATTGACTAGCTGAGTGTGAAAGTGAAAATGAACATTTGACAAAAGCAGAATACAATATATCGATTAAACTAGGAACCATGTAGAAAGGTGGAATTTTCTAGTTCTGAAGTAAATTAAAAAAAAAACCATTTATGTTTAATATCCCCTAATTTATGATAACGAATGTTATAAAAGATTATAGGTTATATTATATTAGTTCTACACGACTAGTTTCTGAAGAAAGTAGAGTAGCAGTTCAATGACCATTAATCTATCACATGTTCTATTGATTAGTAAGGAATTGAAATTTTTTATAGTATGCCCAAAGAATTTAAGCAAGTAGTTATTTATGTTGTGTGATGGAAAGAATACAAGATCTTGCTTAAAATTAAATCATATTTATATATAAAAATTGAAAATAATATTTTTTATTACAAAAAGAATAAAGAATTGTTTTTTTTTTATTTCAGTCTTTTGTATTTTTTTTCCTTTCTAATATTTTTTTCGTAATTTTTCTAGATAAGGAAAATTTCTTTGTTCAACTGATTAATTGAATTCAAATTGATTTAGTTGGGTCTTTATCTTTTTTTTTTTCAATATAGATTTCGTTAGTAAATAAAAGAAATTTAAAAAATCTGAAAGAATAGTAGAAAAGAAAGAAAGATGCTACACATCCAATTTTACGTAGAATGATAGAAACAATCATGATATGAATATACTTGCAATTTTAAAACATCGATAGTATCGATCACGCGCAAATACAAGGAATTCGTGCAAAAGAGTTGCTTTTGACCATGACCATCGTCAATTGCATTTGCAAAGCATTGTTTTTTTACACTGCATTGAGAAAGAAAGAAAGGGAGAAAGAAACAGAGACAAAGAAAGAAGTAAAAAGTCTGCGTATTTTGAGGAAGGAGCAAAATGAAATATAAAAAAGCAAAGCAGAAAACGTCTACAAATGGAAAATTCGAAAATAACCGACCAGAGTACTTTCTTTTTTATTTGTAGTAAGACAAAAACAGGATTGTAAAAGGAGGTTTGGTAAGGGACTAAACATGGATTAATAGTTGATTTTGAGAAGGGTAAACATTTTAACGTTTAATGTTGTTATATAGTTAGTATAAATGTTTTCCCGTTATTAATTAAACTCTTTTAAGGTTAAATTATTTTTTATATAGTATTTTCATTATTTAATCCTTTAAAAAGACATTACATTACATTCATTATTCGATCCTAAATTTTTGTATTGATGATTTTGAAATCAAAATTTACTCAGGGTCCGGTAAAGTAGCAATTTAACTTTTTCTTCAATCAACTTTTAACTTTTAGTTCAATATGACATCTATATGGGCGGAAAATGTTAATTCAATCATTTGATTAAGAGTATAGGATGTAAAAAAGAAAGATTTAGATTTGATCCAATTTTTCTATGGTTCAAATAAACTATAAATAAACTATCTGTTTTTAACAACAATGAGAACCTGTGCACAAAACATCGATTTGATTTCAAAAAGAATAAAAATAATTTGATTTATTTCGTATGTTGATCTCCAATTTAAGAATCAATTATGTGATTTTATTTTATTTGATATGAATTTCTTTTTCTATTATTTTTAAAACTTTTTGTTTGCAAATTTTTATCTGGAGGTCCTATAAAACATATATAATTTAATAATTTTTTATTTATATTTTAACTTTTCAAAACTTAAAAATATATTTTATTATTGTAACTAAGATTTCGTTCAGGATCCAAAGAGTTAAATTTCATACCATATTAACATGTTTTAATTGGATGTCTTATAAATTTCGTATCTTATAACCATCGTCACGACCCTTTAATTAGATATGTTTAATATTTGAATCCACAATTAATATACATATAATATTTTAAACAATTTATTATTATTATTATTATTATTATTATATTTTTTTCTTACCATTAAACACTGATTTATTTAAGTTTTCATGATGTGTTACATAAAGTATGTTCAAACTAAAAAATTAACCATCGTTTAAATTCGACTAAAAAAGAAAAGTGCTTCAATCAATAACAACATATAATGCATCTTATAAGAAAAATGATTGATTGGATACAAATATTTACATCTTATATTTATCATAGTTAAATATAAAAGTCTATTTGTCTTGTAAGATGGGTGGATTGAGTGTGAATATTTACATCTTATATTTATCATAGTTAAATATAAAAGTCTATTTGCCTTGTAAGATGGGTGGATTGAGTGTGAGAGACATATATGTGTTTAATCTGGTCCTTGTTGCAAAATGAAAAATGGAGACTAGGTTTTGAGAATGGTGGCAGTTGGAGAGATTTGATTTAATTTAAATATGGTGATTGGAGGAATATGGAAAATTCTAAGGCACATAAAAAAAGCTTGAACTGGTGGAAGGATCTAGGAACAATATGTGAGGCAAATAGGGAGGCCAACTGGTTTGATCAAAGAATCAAATGAAAAATTATTAATGTTTGTAGGGTGAAATTTTGGAAAGATTAGTGGGTGGGAGATGAGACTTTAAAGGAAAAGTTTCATAGACTCTATGGGGTTTCATAAAACAGTTAGTGAGTATGGTTTGAGGGTTGACCTTAGAAATTCACAGGGTTTTGTTTGGCAAATTCCATGGCAGAGAGGTTTATTTGAATGGGAAAAAGAGTTGCAAAATCAGGTTGAGAAACTCATTAACACTGATGTCTAGAATAGGGATAGACTTGACCAGTGGTGCTAGGTTAATGGGAGTGTAAACACCTACACAGTCCAATCTGGGTACTGAACTCTAAAGCAGTTACCAGATATTCCGAGGAATGATTGTTTTAGTAAGATTTTGAGTTTTAAGGCGCCGAAAACAACCAAGGTGTTTGGATGGAGGGTATTGCTAGATAGACTGCCTTCTAGAATCAATCTTGAGAAGAGAGGGGTCTTGGTTTCCTGTAGCATTTGCCCTTTATGTAATAAGGAGGTGAAAACTGTTCAACATTTGCTGATTACGTGAGGTTGCACAAAGATTATGGGTCAAGTGTGACAAATGGGTAGGATTATCCTCGGTTAGATCTAATGACATTACTAACCACTTCTGCAGTTTTCATTTCAGTGGTTTGAGTACAAAAAGTAATTGTGCTTGGAGAGGGATGTGGTTGACACTAACTAAGACAATCTGGAACCATAGGAATAAGGTTATCTTTGAGTGTGGTTAGGTGGATGAGATAGAGATCTTTACAGTAGCACAGTTGCATGCCTGGTCTTGGGAAAAATTTTGTGGATTGAAATTATGGGATCCTTTGCAGAATGGTGTTTACATCCTGTAGATTGCGTAAGAGAGGTCATTTAGACATAAGGTGTTAGAATTTGTGTTCTGTTGGGAGGGGGAAGGTGGGAGGGAGACTCTAGATTTGTTTGTTTGTGTGATGCAGGTCTCTACTCTAGAGGTGATCAAATTGAAGACGCTGGTTGGAGAGGATGAAGGATTGGAGTGAAGAAGAAGTACCCACGTATTGGTGCTCCATTGACAGGGTGGAAGCCTTCCACTTATTGTAGTTTTTCTTTTTTATTTCTTTGGTATTGACTTATTCTCCTTATTATTTGAGTGTTTTGGCTTTTGCTTTGTTTTTATGTTGTAACAGCTAGTAGCTTTCTTTTTGTTTGTGTGGGGCTTAGCGTTGAGAGACTGGGGTGGGGAATTTTGGTGTCTTGTTTTCTTCTTCTTTGTCGTAATAGGGTTGGAGCACCCCATAAGTGCTCCCATTAATTTCATTCTTCGCTGTTCAAAAAAAATATAAAAGAAAAAAAATCTATAGAATAAATCTGGTTATCTATATACCATCATGTAATTACCTATATCAAAATGTAATTACCTATATCAAAATAGACACAAGATACAAATATTCATTTGAAGAATTTCCTTAAGATTTATTTCCTAAACTCCTTTGTACTTTTATTTCATCTCTTATCATCTTTGGAAAACTCAATTTGTTGGAGATCCCACATTGACTAGAGATTAGGCCTTTTAATAGTTTATAAATGGGTGCAAACCTCACTTTATAAGACAGTTTTGTAAGATTGAGTTAGGCTTAAATTTCATTTCTTGATATGGTATCAAAGCCTATTTTAGTACGGTTGTTGGGCTTATCGGGCCACCCGCTATCGGGCCGCTATCGAACCACCCTTAAACAATATACTCTCACACACAAGTTGAGTAGTATCGGCGTGAGGTCGTTCACTAAATTATCGTCAATCATGATAGCATAATGTGTTTATGCGATCAGTTATCTTCAATATAACTCTGAAAATATTATGTATGGAGTGATGATCTCATTCCTTCTAAGTAACAAACAAAAGACTTTATGATTATATACCAGATCTACTCATACTATTTCTTTATCTATCATCATAGTATAATATTTACAATTTTGATTATTTTTGAAAATGAGTCTAAGTCTCACATTAAGTAGAAACAAAAAAGTTAAACCATATATAAGTAAGAAGATTCACAAACTTATTACCTTTAAGATTTGGGTTGAATGTGATGTCAATCCTTTATTTGGATTTAACTTATATCTCGTTATTTTAATATCTCTTCATATCAATTTTTTATATGGGTTAAAATATAAATTAACTCGTATGTCAACCCAATTTTTACTCAATAAATAATTAACATAACAAAACCTATTATCAATAAGTTATAACATTAGGAATTAAAATTATAATTTCAAATAAAACATAATATAGAATAAAATTATTTAATTTAAATAAAAATATAAAATTTGAAAATGTAAAACATCATATAACACAAAATTTAAAGTAAAGCATTGAAAATAAAAATATTTAATGAGAAAGTTATAAAGTGTTGAACAAATAAAACCAAACTAGAAATTTAAAAGAATTCTCGAGCTAGAAAATTTAAATAATTATAGATAAATGTCTGAACTTTCAATTGTGGTTTTCATATTTCAATATCCGAAGAAATGTACCAATGAGGGTACATTCGAGTTAGTATAGATCAAAGTCAAGAAGTAGGCGATAGAAAAATTAATGCGTACTTTTTTAGGATTTTTAAAACCTTTTAATTCACAAATGGAAGTAAGTTATTAGAACAATTGTTCCATGAAGAACTTAACTGGAATAGTGAGCTTACTCAACGAATACTCTTTAACAGTTTTGATTTTGTAGAAAATACTTTGTCATGTGTAGCCCAACTTGTAGTTATAATTAGAATAGAGAGGGGGTATTTTTTAATTTGATTATCTAAATTGCATGTGTTACCACAATAACCTTTCTAATATTCTGGTAATAAATTGGTCTTTTAAATATTATATGGGTCACTATTTTACTTCTCTATATATTCTTGCATCAAATTAACCCCTCAAAGATTACGGAGTGTTTAACTTATATACGTTTTTTTTTTTTTTCAAATTAAGGAACTTATTTTTTATAAAAAAAAAGGGGAAAGTTCTTTTTCCCCCAAAAGCTAACTACATAGCTTTAAAAAATATGGTACACGTTTAACTAACCAATGTAAAACGTAAAAGAAGGAAACTTTTAGTTTTAAATAAACTTTTTAAGTTCAAATGAACCAACAATTTCTACTTTATTTTTAACAGCTTTACTTCAAATTTTATCCTTGAAATAATCTTTAAGCCAATCAAGAATTTGCCCAGTGGTTGGTCCTATTAGTCTCCCATAAAGACCATATCTTTTACATTTTTAATAGATTAATTTAGTGACAGGCTAACTTCTTGGAGGAGTAATTTGGTTAAAAAATTTATTTAATTATTATTATTATTATTATTATTATTATTATTATTATTATTATTATTATAGTGATAAGCTTTTTTTTAAATATGGCGACATATAATTTTACAAGAGGAAATTAAGAGTTTTTATATAAAAAAAAAAACTATTTGATGTGGATTACGATATTGATGAAGTTAATAAACCAATTGTGTTAGTATCATATGTAAAAAAATTAGATTTAATTAGATATTCAACCATTTTCACAGGACCATTATATAATTAGGTTGGCCTTTATTTTCTGGAAGGAAATCTTACATATTGATTGCTATTCTTCAAGCTAATTTTACATGTACTTATTTTCCATAGCTTTTATGTTATATTTTAGTTAGATGTGGAAAGAAAATGAAAATAAATAAGAGTAAATAAATATTGTTTTATTGTTTGGATGAAAGAAAAAAATAAAATAAAATACTTAATATTTAATTATTTATTATACGAAAGGTTAAGATATTTGCATGTGTATAAAATAACTTTTATAATATAAGTAGATAGATGATAACTAAAAATATTATATCATAGAGAAAAAACAAATTTTCCTTTCTACTTTTTATCATAAAAAGAGGGAATCTTTATTCTTTACACGCTCTCTATCATTTTTTTTCTCTTCCTTATCATTATTCTACAGCAACGATCCAGTCTTCTCTCTCTTTTCTTTTTCTTTTTCTTTCTAGACTCCGTTGCTTTCCTTTTACAAACAATACAAACACAAATGGTTTGGCCATAATGGTATAATAGTTTTCAGAATTCAGATGCTACTGATTCTTTGTAGTAGCAGTGAGAAGTGCAATGATCTTAGTTCTATTATTGATTTTTGAGGAGTAGTAGAAATCAGATTGGAGGGACCCGTGCGTTATGATAACTGAGCACCATGTTCTGATTTTTGAGCCACTTAGTTGGCCACCTTCCAGGGTTGATGCGCAATCCTTTTCTCCATATCTGTTTCTCATAATTTTGTCGCACTGTTTTCTCTTTATCTTTTATCTCATTCAAATGCAAGTACTCCAACGCTGTATTATACTGTCTATCCGACTATATATTTATCAAATGAAATGATTACTAATTATGATAAAAATAATTTTTAAATTAGATTTTAGTTGTTAAATAACTATAAAAATTAATAATTAATTAAGTCAAATAATTGGTATCTAACATTATCTAACAAGGTTTTAGTGACTTATATTATTAGATTTTAAATTAGTCTCTAACTTAATTAAATATTAATTTAGAATCTAATGATATAGGTAATTTGGTATCTAATGTTAGATACCAATTATTTGACTTAATTGGTCACTAAATTTCATTATTACTTCTATTTTATAATTATTTAACAAACAAAATTTAATTTAATTTGATGACTATTTTAATCACAATTAATAACTATTTCATTTAATAACTAAATTTGATCTCTAAATATCTGTAGCGAACATATTTTAAATTCTTTTCATAACCACATAAATGTTACAGACCATACACTTGATACTAATAGAAATCTGTGTTGCTAAATTATTCTATATCTTTTCAAAATACTACTTTTAAGGACAACAGCACTACGAGTAGAGCCACTACTGGTCCCATTTGAATAGAAAAAATAAGGTTAGTACTGTTATGGTCGTGATCCTGATTTGGTTGATTCATCTACCACAGATATATGGCATTTATTTAAATAATTAAAAGAAAAGTGAGCAAGTATTTAAGGAGCATTGACAACACCTTTCAGAATCCAATAATAGAGAGAAAGAGTGAGAGAAATGGAGAAGATGGGAAGAAAGACCAATTGTGAGAATCAATATGCTATGAACAGAGGTCCTTGGTCTGCTGAAGAAGACAAAATTCTTATGAACTACGTTCAAGTCCACGGAGAAGGTAAATGGAGAGAGCTTTCCAAAAGAGCAGGTATATATGCAATGCTGAACTATTTATCTATATGTAAGTTTCAAAAGCGTTCTACTTTCAAAATTTGATCATTTCTATTTACGTAGGTTTGAAAAGATGTGGCAAGAGTTGTAGACTTCGATGGCTGAATTACCTAAAGCCAGATATAAAGAGAGGAAACATTTCTTCGGATGAAGAAGATCTCATTATCAGATTACACAAACTCTTAGGGAATAGGTACATTTATTTATATTTTGCATGCATTTACTCCATTTTTGTTTTGTCAAGTAGAGATATATATTAATATATATATTTTTTTTTTTCATATTCTTATGGTGAATAGATGGTCTCTGATTGCGGGACGCTTACCAGGGAGAACAGACAATGAAATTAAGAACTACTGGAATACTTATTTGAGAAAGAAGGTAGAGCACAAGCACAATCAAAACGATGTCGTTGGCCATGACAGCAACATTTTAAGCTCCAAAAATTCCTTGGGTGATGTTCTTGATCCTACAAAATCCCGTCACCCAATGATGATTAAACCGAAATCAATGAGGTGTACCAAGGTTATGATGCCAGGCAATGATTCAGTGAACACAATGAATTTGATCACAACGACCTGGGACCATAACCCTTCTTCATCCATGGCACAGGATGAGCATAACCACTGTTTAACAGGTGTTCTTCAAGACTTCGATATCAGTGACTTGTTAATGTCGTACGAGGATGATTGTCCTGTCAATGGGTATGCTTGTGTCGAAATACCAGAACATATTTTTGAAGATGAGACTTGGAGGCTTCATGATTCCATGGTTGAAGAAGCGTGGTACGAGAATTGGAAGCATGACACCTACTTTTCACAGGAACAAGATATGGACATGGGTTTTTCTTCCTTTTAAGAGTGGACAAAATTTAGGTACAGTACTTTAAGTGCTTTTCATACTGTTCTTTAATCAAAAATAGAATTTCATTTTAGTATCATGTGAAATAAAGGTTGAAATTAAATGTTGGTACTAATTAGAAATTCTGATTTTGAGAGAACAGAGCTAAAATCTCTTAAAGTATTGTGACTAAATATTTTCATTTAGAAAAAACAAATAGAACCTGAATGAAATGGTCGAGGATATTCAGAAAATAACATTGAAGTTAGTAGAGTTTTCATGGTTACTTGAATTTTGGTACGACCAGTGTGATTTTTATGAAGATGTATAAGTTGTGTCTTATAAGGGAGAATTATTCTACCAGTAATACATTGCAATTTTGGGTTATTCAGTGAAAGTTCTGAAACCACCAGTGTTACTCTAGTATAAAGAACTACTAAGGTTGTATAATTTCTTTGAGTTTCTATATGGGTCTTCAATAAATATCACTTCGATTTTTTTTTTATTTTAGTAAACCTTCAATTTAATCCTTAAATATGTAAAATGTTATCTATTTGTTTCTTAAAAGAAGAAATATTTATTTTAGTTTGTAAAATATCTCAAAATTACTTACCCTTGTTAAGTTTTATTACATTATTTTTCATTAAAATGTAATTTTAAACATCGATTTGACATTAAATTAAAAATATTTTATTATAAATTTATAATATTAGAGACCAATTTGAAATTTTTAGGCATCCAAAAACTACTGTTAAAATACAGGGAGAATCTATAAAAGAAAAAAAAAAGATATAATTTTGTAAAGAGTTTTTATAAAAACATGTAGTTACATAATATATATAT